>Ga0268263_1000422_pt1 | contig 71946 bp, 49 predicted proteins | sample Biomet5_FD_190358 | JGI IMG/M metagenome (GOLD analysis project Ga0268263, IMG submission 190358) | Microbial communities from bioreactor (seeded with sewage sludge) at LBNL, California, USA - Biofuel metagenome 5 (SPAdes) (version 4) | ecosystem: Engineered > Bioreactor > Anaerobic >... | reverse complement strand
CAATACGTCTTTCCACGTGTAGGTGCTCAGTTCGTCGGCGTTCATGGAGGGCAGGTGGTCTATCGCCGAGCGCACGCCGATCATATCCTTCTGCGCCAGCGCGAGCACGGCCGCGACGGTCTCCTTCCGCGCCTGTCCGCTGGAGAAGTGGCCGCCGGATTTGGCAATGTAGGCCTCGCAGGCGGAGACCAGGACGCCGTATTTCATCAGCATGTCGGTGGCCATCTTTTGGTTGGCCGTCTTGTCTCCGCTGAAGCCCGCGCCCATGGAGGACACGATATCGGAGATGGCGGAGCGCACGGCCTCGTATTTGGCCGAGTTGGTGCTGCGAAAATAACCTTTTTTCAGGGTGCCGAGCTGCTGCCCGAGCAGTTCGAGCGAGTTGGCGGGCGCCTGCAACTCCTCCTCGGATACTTCATCCTCCTGCTTTTCCATGGTGTCGTCCAGCTTCGTGTCCGGAGTTTCAACAATGGCGGACTTGTCCTCTTCGGATGAGATCGTGTCGTCTTGTTTTTGCGCTTCGGATGACTCCTCAGGAGCGCTGCCGATGTTCAGCTTTTTCTTCAGCCAGTCACCCAGGCTCATTGCGCTGCCTCCTAAAATAATATTCCGTACTCCGCAAAATCTTTTTTCAGCATTGTCTTGCCGAGCTTCTTGTTCTCGTCACGCAGGGCATAAAGTATGTGCTGCATGGTGATGGGTCCGCCCTCCTGCGCCGCGAGGAAAGCCGCGTTGAGGGCGATGTTTTTGATGGCGCCGCCCGTCAGTTCAAAGGAGCGTGCGAGATACTGGTAATCTATGCCCTCGAGCGGCGTCTTCTCGGAGAACGCGCCCTTCCACAGCCGCAACCGCAGCTCCTCGGAGGGCTTCTGGAACTCCACAAGGTATCTTATGCGGCGCATGAACGCCTCGTCGATGTTTTTGTTGAAGTTAGTCGCGAGTATCACGACTCCCTCGTATTGTTCGATCCTCTGCAATATGTACGACGCCTGCGTGTTGGCGTATTTGTCCTTGGAGTCCTTGACGTCGCTGCGCTTGCCGAAGATGCCGTCCGCCTCGTCGAAAAAGAGGATGGTGTTGCTGCGCTCGGCGACGTTGAATATCTCCTCCAGCCGCTTCTCCGTCTCTCCCACGTATTTGTCCATCACCTGGGAGAGGTCCACGTGGTAGAGCGGCAGGTGCAGCATGTTGGACAGCACGTGCACGGCCATCGTCTTGCCCGTTCCAGGCGCGCCCACAAACAGCGCGGAGACGTTGCGCCCGTAGGAGTAGCGGCTCTCCATGTCCCAGTCGTCGTACACGCGACGCTTGTACTCCACGTGCGCGCAGATGTTGTACAGCACCTGTATCTGCTCCGGCGGCAGCACGAGGTCGTCTATCGTGTATGTGACGTGCACCCGGCGGATGTTGCCCTCGGCGGGCGGGAGCACCTCGGCGCACACGTCGCTGACGGCCTGACTGTCGGTCGTGAGGCCGGAGCCCTGCCTTGCGGCCAGACGGCGCGCGGCCTTGTTTATCTGCAGCGGGCTGAGCCGGTATTTGCTGCCCGCGGAGAAACAATCCATGTCTTTAAGCCCGTTAAGGCGGCTGTACCCCTCCCAGAGGGCTATCTGCCCGTCGCGTCCCATGTCGGGCAGCGCGATGCGCGAGACGGGCATATCGGTCGCCGCGATGAGCTCCACCTTCGCGCCGGTGCAGACGCAGACGGGCTGCGGCAGCTCCGGCATCGGCTTCACGCACTCGCGTATGAAGCTCTCCAGCGGCCACATTTCTTCGCTTTCAAGCCCGCGGTAGCACAGCACGTGCCCCTCGAGCAGCACTTCGCGCCGTATGCGCTTCACCGCGTCCGCGCGTCTCTCGTCCGTCATGGAGCGGAGGATGGACGTGTCCGCGCACAGGCAGGAGAGCCCGGCCTTCTCACAGGCGCGGCAGAGCAGCAGTCTGCGTCCGCGCCCCTTTTCCGCGGCGAGCTGGAGCAGGGTGCCGCCCCGTCCGAGAGCGGAGTATATCTCCTCCACGCGCCCGGCGTCATAGTAGAGCTCCTGGAGCGGGGAGCCGGCGCTGTAGAGTTCAGTCAGGGCGGACAGAGAGCTGTCGGGCTGCATGGAGCCCTCAAGATAGCACAGCAGCCTGTCGTCCGCGGAAAAACGTTTCCGGAAAAACGGCGCGGAGGGGCCGTCCGCTATCAGCAGCAGCTTGGCCCTGTCGTAGTCGGCGCGCAGCTCGCAGTAATCCGGCTCCGTTTCGGAGAGCGTCGCGCAGGTGGACAGGCAGCAGCCGGAAAACGTCTCCTCCAATAGGGAGCCGGCCTCCGGATACGCGAGCGAAAGGCAGCACAGGTCGAAAAGCCGCCCGCCCAGCCCGTTGCCGCAAACGGAATACACCTTTTCCAGGCGTTTGCCCAGCGTGGGGTCGGAGTACAGCGCCTGTCTTGCGGCGTCGGCTTCCTCCCGTGTCGTGCGGACGTATTCGCCAAAGAGCGAGGGGTGGTTTTCAGCCGTTTCACCGAGGCCGAGGCTGCGCAGGTCGAGGCAAAGCTCCATCATAACGAGTTCGAGATAACGCTCTGTCGGCATCGTTATTGTCCTTTCGTGGCGTCCGATTGTACATCGGCACGTTTTTACATTTTTGAGTATATCCTAAAATCTGTGGTTTGCATACTATACTAAAGTATAAATTGCGATAAAAATTTCCCTTAAATCTCCGCCGCGGCCCCCGCCGCCCTTGACAAAGGCCGCAAAATGAGTATACTGACAGCGTATGAATTCCGATAAGTGAGGCTACTTCAGGGATAAGGGCTGCTGCCGCGGAGTGATGGAGACATCACGGGAAGGTATGAACAGTCGGCGTCGATACAAGGCGCCGAATAACGCAGTTTCATCGCCCTGACGAGCTGAACCTCATGCGGCCGATACTGTTGCGGTCAGTCCGTGCAGCCGTTTGGCCGCGCGGATTTTTTATTGTGAAAGCGAGGCGGTATGCGTGAAAAGCAAGGGCCGAAGTAAGCAAAGCGTTCTTTTGCGCGCCCGAACGGCATACCGTGTCTTTCTCTGCGCGGCGGCGTGAGCCTGCCTGCCGGAGCGTTGCTGTGATACGGTCATCGCCATTGAGGGCGGTGGCCTTTTTTGTTTTTCCGCATATAATGTACGCTTTGGAGGTGACAGGCATGGACGCGGGCGAGGACAGCCCAAATAAGCGAAGCTATATCGACAGGGCCGGCCGTCCGTTTCCGTGCGGAGCCTGACGGCGCGGCCGCCTGAAAGACAGGAGGCATACAGATGGAAACGAATATCGAAAAGAAGGCGCTCCGGAAGGAGAGAGCGGCGGATACGGCCCGCCGCGCCGAGGTAAAGCAGCGCGTTGCGTCGGCGGCAGCGGCGCAGGCAAACGACGTGTACGCCCTGCTCGGGTCGTCGCCGTCCGGCCTTGATGAGGAGCGGGCGGACGACAGCCGCGACGAGTACGGCACGAACACCGTGACCCGCGGGGAGAAGCCGTCGGTATTCAAGAGGCTTTGGGAAGCCTTTATAAACCCGTTTTCGGTCGTGCTGCTGGTGCTGGCCGGCGTGTCGGCCGTGACGGACATCTTCCTTGCCGCCCCCGGCAGCGAGGACCCGGTCATGGTGATAGTCATTGCGGTCATGGTGATAATATCCGGCACTCTGCGCTTCGTGCAGGAGACGAAGTCCGGCAACGCCGCCGCCGCGCTGAGCGACATGATAAAGACTACGGCGTGCGTGGAGCGGCAGGACGCGGGCAAGCGCGAGATACCTCTCGATGAGATCGCGGTGGGAGACGTGGTCTACCTCTCCGCGGGGGATATGGTCCCGGCGGACGTGCGCATCGTCTCCGCGCGCGACATGTTCGTCAGCCAGTCCGCCCTGACAGGCGAAAGCGAGCCGGTGGAAAAATCGGCTGAACCGTGTGCGGACGCTTCCGCCGGGAACACCTGCATAGCCTATATGGGCAGCGCGGTGGTCAGCGGCAGCGCCAAGGCGGTCGTCGTGGCGGTCGGGAACGACACCATGCTCGGGGATATGGCGCGCCACCTGACCTCGAAGCCGCCGATGACGAATTTCGACAAGGGCGTCAACTCGGTGACCTGGGTGCTCATCCGTTTCATGCTCGTCATGGCGCCCGTGGTCTTTGTGATAAACGGCATCGGCAAGGGCAACTGGCTGGAGGCCGGTCTCTTTGCCATATCGGTGGCCGTCGGCCTCACGCCGGAGATGTTGCCGATGATAGTCACGACCTGCCTTGCCAAGGGCGCCGTGGCCATGTCCAAGGAAAAGGTTATAATCAAGAATCTCAGCTCGATCCAGAACCTCGGCTCCATGGACGTGCTCTGCACGGACAAGACCGGCACGCTGACGCAGGACAAGGTGGTCCTGGAGTACCACCTCGACGTCAACGGCAAGGAGGACGACCGGGTGCTCCGCCACGCCTTCCTGAACAGCTACTACCAGACGGGGCTCAAAAACCTCATGGACATCGCGATAATAGAGCACACCAAGGCGCTGGAGAAGGAGAAGCCGGAGGTGGCCGACCTTGAGCACCGCTATCACAAGGTGGACGAGATACCTTTCGATTTCGAGCGCCGCCGCATGAGCGTAGTGGTGGCGGACCAGAGCGGCAAGACCCAGATGATAACAAAGGGCGCCATAGAGGAGATGCTGCGCATATCCACGCACGTGGAGTACGACGGCAGGGTGACGGAGCTGACGCAGGAGGAGCGCGCTTTCGTGCTCGGAAAAGTCAGCGAGCTGAACCGCTCCGGCATGCGCGTGCTCGGAGTGGCGCAAAAGACGAACCCGTCTCCTGTGGGCGCGTTTTCCGTCTCGGATGAGTCGGACATGGTGCTCATCGGTTATCTTGCGTTCCTCGACCCGCCTAAGGAGACGACGGCCGCGGCGATAAAGGCGCTGAGGTCCGCCGGCGTCAGCGTCAAGATACTCACGGGCGACAACGAGAAGGTCACGGAGTGCATCTGCAGCAAGGTGGGCCTTTCGGTGGATCGGGTGCTCTTCGGCTCCGACGTCTCGGATATGGACGATGAGTCGCTCCGCCGCGAATGTGAGAACGTGACCGTGTTCGCCAAGCTCTCCCCTACGGAGAAGGCCCGCGTGGTCACGGCTCTGCGCGCGAACGGCCACAGCGTCGGCTATATGGGCGACGGCATAAACGACGCCACCGCGATGAAGGCCAGCGACGTCGGCATCTCGGTGGATACGGCGGTGGATATAGCGCGCGAGTCCGCGTCCGTCATCCTGCTCGAAAAGGACCTCATGGTGCTGGAGAAGGGCATCATAGAGGGGCGCCGCACCTACGCCAACATGATAAAGTACATCAAGATGACGGCGTCCTCCAACTTCGGGAACATGTTCTCCGTCCTCGCGGCGAGCGCGTTCCTGCCGTTTTTGCCCATGACGCCCATACATCTGATACTCCTCAATCTGATCTATACGACCTCCTGCGCCGCGATCCCGTGGGACAACGTGGACGCGGAGTTCCTCGCCAGGCCGCGCAGCTGGGACGCGGATTCCATCGGCCGCTTCATGGTCTGGATGGGGCCCGTCAGCTCGATATTCGACATAGTGACGTACCTGCTGATGTTTTTCGTCATCTGTCCCGGCGTCTGCGGCGGAGCGTTCGAGAGCCTTTCGGCGGAGGGCAGGCTGCTCTTTGCCTCCGTGTTCCAGACAGGCTGGTTCATAGAGTCCATGTGGAGCCAGACGCTCGTCATCCACATGATACGCACGCCGAAGCTGCCGTTCATCCAGAGCCGCGCCTCGTGGCAGGTGACGTGCGCCACCACCGCGGGGATCGCCGTGCTGACGTGCATACCTTTCCTGCCGCTCGGCGCGCTGTTCGGCCTGCACCCGCTGCCGGCGGTATACTTCGCGTGGCTTGCGGTCATCGTGCTCGTCTACGTCATTTTCGCCACAGTGGTGAAGAAGCTCTACATCAGGCGTTACGGCGAACTGCTCTGAATATTGCCGGAAAAGGCCCTGCGTTTGCGGGGTCTTTTTTTGACGTTTTCAGGGGGAAATATGCCAAAAAAATTGGACCATATAAATTTTTTCAGATTGTGTGTAATATAAATATGTGATACAATATCAATACAATAAGTTATCCGTATGGGGAGCGTGATGTCCGTGAACGTGCTGCTCTATGCTGAGGTGGAGATCATCTGCGCCCTCTTTATGTTGGTGATATTCACCAGCACGGGCCACCGCGTGGGCAGGCAGCACTCGATGGTGGCGTTCAGGAGCCTGGTGCTGTCGGTGATCGCCATGCTGCTGCTCGACATCGTATGGATGCTGCTGCAGGGGGACCCGACGCCGGAGCGCATCACCGTGAACACCTGGTTTAACGTGCTTTATATGACCATGTGCGGCGTCAACAACTACCTGTGGCTGTATTATCTGGAGACGTATCTCGGCGTGGGCGGCAGGGAGGAACGGCATTTCCGCTACGCCTGGGCCGCGCCCGCCGTGATCCTTGCGGCCATGTTCGTCTCGGTCTGGACGGGGTGGATGTTCAGCGTGGACTCCGGCAACATCTACCGCCACGGGCCCTACTACGCCGTGGTGCTGATTGCGCTCTATCTCGACCCGCTGGTGGGTGCCTTCAAGCTGATGTACAGCATGCGGTCGGAGGAGGACGGGAGCGTGCGCTCCGAAAAGAGGACCCTGCTGGCCGTCACCGTGCTCACGCTGTTTTCCGCCGTTTTCGGCATATTGTTCAACGACCTGCCCTGCACGTTCCCGTGCGTCTCGCTCGGCGTGTTTCTGATGTACAACAATTTGCAGGAGCACTCCATTTCCACGGACAGCCTCACCGGCATCAACAACCGTCTGTGTTTCGACCGCTGGCTGGGAAAGCTGGCGAAGGAAAAGGACGCCCGTTTCTTCCTTTTTCTTATAGATATAGACGATTTTAAGCGCATAAACGATTCCTGCGGCCATTACGAGGGCGATCGCGCCATACAAAAGACGGCGGAGCTGCTGAATGCCTCCGTCAGGAATACGGGCTGCTTCCTCGCGCGGTATGGCGGCGACGAGTTCGCCATAATCGGGAGGTTCGGCGGCCGGGTGGACGCGATCACGAAAAAGCGGGAGATAGAGCGCGCGTTCGAGAATTACGACTGGGTGCGCCACGGCAAATACAGCATCTCGGTCAGCATCGGGATAGGCGAGTTCGGCCCGGGAGCCGAGCTCACGGCGAAGGACCTCATCGCGGCGGCGGACGGGGACATGTACCGCGAGAAGAACGAAAAGAACGTGCTTTCCGTCTCAAATTTTTAGCTCTGCACGTCGGTGACGGCAAAAAAGGGCCGCCCTTTATGGGCGGCCTTAAATTATGCGGACGGATATGCGCCGCCGCGGCTCGTGAGCGCCGGCGCGCGTTTTGAGGCGGAGAGCCTCATGCAAAGGTGCGTGGCTTTGTTTACGGGCGCGGCGTGCCGGGAGTGTGCACAGGGATGGGCTTTTCGTCCTTTTCACGGTAGAGATCCGCGTCGGCGGCGTCGAAGATCTGTGAGAAATCGTCTTTCGCGGCTGTTGAGAAGGCCACGCCGATGCTGCATCTGACGGGGAAACCAAATCCCGGCACGGACGTCAGGCGATCCAGTTTGTTCAGCGCCTCTTCCCGCGTGCCGCACTGTTTCATGAACAACACGAATTCGTCGCCGCCGAACCGCCCGGCGATCATGTTCGGGTCGCCGTCCACCATGCTGTGCAGTATGGAAGCGAACGCCTTCAGCACCTCGTCGCCGACGCGATGGCCGTATTTGTCGTTTATGCTCTTGAAATCGTCCAGGTCGCACAGCGCCAGAGCGTGGCCGCCGCCCGCGCTTACGCGCAGATATTCTTCCACGAGGAATTCAAAGGTCGCCTTGTTGTTGACGCCCGTCATGGGGTCCAGCGCGCACATCTTTTGCAGCGACGTCTGCGCGCGGTATGCCTGCATTTTGTAATTGGTGATGCTGTACAGCGCGGCGCCGGCGATGGCGATGGCGATGGAGACGCTGATCAGGTCGAGAACGAAGTAGTACGTATTTTTCGTCAGATGGCAGCAGACGAGATAGACGGCGGACGGTATCAATACTTCGCTTATCGGATGGATGGGCCGTCTGGTGTATATCTGCGTCATGAGCACGAGGCACAGGGGGAACAGGAACGACGCCTCCGTGGGGAACACGACCACGCCGAGAAAGCCGGAGAGCCCCAATATCTGTGCGGCGAACAGCGTGATCGCCAGGTCCACCACCCACACCGGCGGAGTTTTTTTGCGCAGCAGGAACACCAGGAGCGTAAACACGGCGTGCGCCGCTGTAAAAGCACGCACGGTGGCCGTCTGTTCGGGAATGTGCAAAAACGGGCACACGACGAAAAGATATATGCACACGTAGGCAAGATATAAAACAGACATGGGCAGCAGCGTTTCCCAGTTGCGCTGTGCCTGCAAAGCGGCTGTGTTGTCGAAAAAGGCGCGGCATTCATCCATCCATTGCCGGATCGCCTGTTTGCTTGGTCTTACTTTTTCTGGCATCAGTTCTTACCTCGTCCGTCAGTTTTCGCCGCCGCTTCCGGGAGCGGTGCGGCGGGGTTTTCCGCGTTTTGGCCCAAAGCCTGCGCGAGATCCGAAAGGACACGATCATATATAATGTAGCAATTGTGCCCGGAAAAAGCAATCGCAATGTGGGCGCGCGCGACAACTATCTTATCGTTTTGCGGGGAAGGGAAAACCGCGGCGGAACACGGCGTCATGCGGGATTAGCACGTCCGGCGATGCAGCGCGCGCGCCGCCGGACCGACGGGGAAAGAAAGCATGGAGAGGCATGGATCCCGGGCCTGATGATCGACCCGCTGAAAAGATGAGGGCGCATCCATAAGCGCCGCCTCTTTCGCGGGCATCGGAATTTTATGCCAAAGAGGAATCGCGGCTCCAGAGCGCTGCCCTCACGGGCGACGGCGGCAGTCGTCAGGGCGATGAGGCGGGCGGCCATCGCTGCGTCAGGGCCCGTCGGGAACGGTCGCTGACATGCTGTACCTAAGCGGCTCATCACGTTTCCACCGCGTATCCAGGCATAAAGAAAACCGCATCAATAAGCCGTTTGTGGCTTATCAATGCGGTTTTTCTACTGGCGGAGATGAAGAGATTCGAACTCTTGAGGAGCTTTTGACCCCTACGCGATTTCCAGTCGCGCGCCCTCGACCAAACTAGGCGACATCTCCGTGCCCATCTGCTCAAGCTGGCGCCGTTTCACAGGCGCTTTATCATTATACTCACTGGCAGGAATAAAATCAAGGACTTTTAAAAAAAAACTGAAAATATGATCGCGGCTGAAACTTAATGAGTCTAAATATGTCACAAATGTTGTAAATAATGTTTGCAGTGCGTTGTGAGATAGTCTATAATTAAAATAAAATATAATTGACTTGTTATGCAATTACATAACCGGCGTTTTTTGACGGGAGGGTTCGCATGCTTGACAACATCCTGATGGAGAAAGCGGAGGCCGATGTTGCCGGACAACGCTACAAAGACGCTGTAGGCCGAGCTGAATCCATCCAGATAGAAAAGCTTTGTCGCGGAGAGGAAGCGCGCGTGCGGAAGCTCTTTCTCAGTATACCGGAGGAGGAGCGCGCCGTGTCGCCCACCCACTGTCTTCAGGAGATACAGCTCTGTCTTCTGTCCGGGGAAACGGCGAATATACAGAGATGGTACAGCCGGCTGCTCTCCATGCGCGACAGCGTGAAAGAGGGCAGCCCCGCGCGTTCCGAGCTTGAGAAGTACATAAATCTTGCCGGGATATTGAGGCCGATGACGGGCGACGCAAAGCTGCTGCTGCTGCTCGCGGTGATGTTCAATGACAGCGGCGCGGGCCCGGCGGAGCGCGTCTACGTCAGCGTGACGGGAAAGCAGCCGCACATCATCCACGGGCGCAAGGACGTGCTGGATTGGTGTCAGCATTACGGCGCCGTCACCAGCATCATGCGTCCGCTGATGAAGAGCAGCCGCTCGGGGTACGATTCCGGCGTCATCGAGTGCGCGCGCGGAGAGATGTTCTACGAGCGGGGCGACCTGAACGACGCCACGATGGAAAACGCGGTCGCGCTGACGTCGGAGGATCCGGAGGTGCTTTTTGCCTCTTACGCCCTGCTGGCGCGGCTGTACAGCCTCGACCCGTCGGCGCAGAACCACGAGCGCGTGCTGGAACACATAGGGAAGATACTGGACGAAAAGGGCGCGGACTGGCTGCTGCCGAATTACAACGCGCTCAGGGTGCGTTTCTCTCTGCTCGGCGGGGACACGACGGAGGCGGAAAAATGGCTTTCCTCCTGCGGCAGCGAGTGGGACGGCGTCGTGCCGGACACATATTATGAAATGGCCACGAAGGCGAGGGTGTATATCGCCCTCGGCAGGCACAGGGAGGCCATGTCGCTCCTGCAGCAGCTCATGAGCGTGCTGGAGGGGGACGTCCGCCCGTACGACAGGGCGCAGTGTCTTGCCTACGAGGCGGTCGTGTGCGAGCAGCTCGGCAGCGAGAAAGAGGCGCTGCAAAAGCTGGACGAGGCTCTGCACCTGATGGAGCCGTTCGGTTTCGTGCGCGTTTTCGCGGACATAGGCACGCAGATGCTGCATCTGCTGCTGCGCTACGTGAAGGAGACGGCGCCGCAGAGCAGTTTTGCGAGGTACGTGACGAAGGTGACGGAGGCGGCGAAGGGCTACTCTCTGTTGTGGCCGAGGTATCTCGCGGCTGGCGCTGAGGGCGGCGAATCCGCGGAGCCGGTGAATTTTACGGCGATGGAGGCGCAGATCCTCCAGCTTCTCGGCGACGGTAAGTCGAACGGGGAGATAGCGGACGCGCTGAGCGTGAAGCTGCCGACGGTGAAATTCCATCTGAAAAACATATACGAGAAGCTGGATGTCTCGAGCCGCACAGCCGCGCTTTCTGCCGCGAAGAAGAGAAATCTCCTTTGAGGGGAAGCGCCGCAGCGGGGACATGAAGGCACGGCCCCGCCGCATTTTTACAGCGGCGGGGAGTTTTTTTTAAAACCTATACTTTAGGATAGTTGGAAAAATAAACGTTTGATATTATAGTAATGTTGCAAAGATATGAAAAACGGGGCAAGGAAAATGTGAGGGGGCGCGGGCCGTGGCTCTGAATCTCGAGAGACTCAAAATCGAGGAAAAAGAGGACAGAGAGCTCGCGGCGAGGCTCACGGCTCCGCAGCATATCGTATACAACAGGTTCGAGGAACACGCGGCGGTGGAGGGCTATGAGCAGGACAGGGACGTGGCCGACTATTACGGCTGCGACAGGCTGATGAAGCTCGACACGATATACGGCCGCATCCAGCTCGCGTACGATCCCCGCAAGGGGCAGAGCTTCATCTTCGCCAACATAAAGACGTCGGTTTACGACAATGCCGCGTCGGCATATCAGCGCGGTCTGAAAGAGACCATGATGATGAAGCAGCTCAAGACCGGCAACCAGAACATCGCTTTTTCGTCAAGGAGGATGCAGAACAGCTCCGTGCTCCTTTTCAAAATGGAGAACAAGCCGTGGACGGAGGGCTCCGTAAAGCCGTATCTCAACAGGCTGGATCTGCAGGCGCTGCAAAAGACGATGCCGTTCCTGCAGAAGGAAGTCGAGGTGGAGCAGCGGGGGAGAGACATGGAGCGCCGCCGCAGGCTGCAGGACACTATAAGAGATGTGCAGGCGAGCGGGGACGCCGCGAAGCTGCGAGAGCTCAGGGCGGTGGATACCTCCACGCTGCACACCATGGAGCATCTCGACGCGCTGATCTACCGCAAGGCCGCGCAGTCGCAGAATTTCTTCCACAAGGTCAACATGGCTTTCGATCTGCAGAAAGCGAAAATGTTTGAATATTACAGGAACGAGAGAGAGCGCCGCCGTCTCGAGTCCATGAACGAACAGTTGCCGGGCGGCGCAGAAAACAACGAAGGGGACGAGGACGAGGATGAATGACGCTCCGGTCTCAGGCGCTTATCTGGATGCGCTGACGGCTGTCGGCCGCGCTTTCGACAAGGGAGCGGGGGCTGAGCAGCTGTTTGCCGCGCATACGGAGCTTTTGGAGCGCGAGGCCGGCGGCGAAGCTTATCCCATTGCGCGGGTCAGGGAGGCGTTCTCCCTCAGCCGGGCGGAGAGCATGGCGCTCGATGTCGCGGCCGCCCGTCTGTTTTCGTTTGAGCAGCTGCCGGATCAGGGCGAGCTGCGGGAGATGCTGCACGCGTTCGGAGCCGAGCCGGGAGAGATCTCCGCGGTGTTCGGCGGGGCGGGCGCGTGTTTGGATCCCATGGTCTGTGATTTTCTGCTGGGGCGCCTGCCGCGTCTGCCGGAGGGCGTTTCGCTGGAGATATGCGGCGAGATGCCGCGCGCCTTCCACGGGGAGGAGCTTGCGCGCGAGATAGGCGCTTTTCTGGATTCTTCGCTGAAAACGGACGTGTTTCCGGCGTCGGTGCTCATCACGGGGGCCGAGGGCTCAGGCAAGCGCGATGTGCTCAAGCGTGCCGCGGCTCTGCGCGGGAACGCCGTGCTCATGGTGGAGACAAAACAATTCGACGGCAGCGCCGTGCTCATGGCGTCGCTTTTGTATGACGCGCTGGTGCTCGTAAAGAACGCCGGGGCCGTAAAGCCGGAAAAACTGCGGGAGCTGGCGTGTTCCTGCGGCGCGCTGCTGATGACGGAGTGCGACCCGTCCTTCTCTCCGGAGATAGGCGGGGCCTGCCTCGTGCGCGGGGTGCCGGAGCTCACGCCGGAGGAGCGGCTGGAGGCCATGAAGCTCTGGCTCGGCGCCGATGATGGCCGCGAGTGGGCCGAGGCTGCCCGTTTTTACCGCATGACGCCGGGACAGCTGCGCGCGGCGGCGGAGAGATGCGCGGCGGAGGACCTTTTAAACGGCGAGGTCACGGCGGAGGAGCGCCTTGCCGTTCTGCGCGAGGTGAACAGCCTCTCTTTCGCGGGCAGCGCCGAGCTGCTGGAGACGAACAAGCGCCTTTCCGACCTTGTGCTTCCTCCGGTGCAGCAGCGGCAGATAGAGGATATATGCGATTTCGCGAGGGCGAGATACAAGGTGTTCGAGGACTGGGGTTTCGCGGGCAAGGTGCCCTACGGCCGGGGGATATCGGCGCTGTTTTACGGCGCTTCCGGCACGGGCAAGACGCTGGCGGCTTCCGTTATAGCGAACGAACTGGGACTGCGGCTCTACCGGGCCGATATTTCACAGCTCATCAGCAAATACGTGGGCGAGACGCAGAAGAACATCGGCAGGATATTCGATTCGGCGCAGAATTCGGGCTGCATCCTTTTCTTCGACGAGGCGGACGCGCTTTTCGCCCGCCGCAGCGACTCGGGCGACTCCCAGGACAAATACTCCAACGCGGAGATCGCTTACCTGCTTCAGCGCACGGAGCAATACGACGGCATCATATTGATGGCGACCAACCTTTTGCAGAACTTTGACGACGCTTTCAGGCGCAGGATAGGCTACATCGTCTACTTCCCGCTGCCGGACGAGACGCAGAGGCTGCGTATGTGGGAGGGCATCTTTCCCGATGCGGCTCCCAAAGGAGACCTGGATCTCGGGCTCCTTGCCGCGAGCCTGGAGCTGACGGGCGCAGGGATAAGGAACACGGCGGTCAACGCGGCGTATATGGCGGCCGCGGCGGATGAGAAGATAACGATGGCGCACATCGCGGAGGCGGCGCGCCTTGAATACGGCAAACAGGGAAAGGCTTTCCCGCAGAAACTAGGAATGATGTTTCCTTCTGGAAGGAGCGGATCGATATGAAAAAAAATACGGTTTTGACGGTGATTGCATTTGTGCTGCTCATTGCGGCCATAGCCGTACCGTCCATACTTCTGAACCAGAAAGCGGGGGCGGCCGGCGGGACGGGCTTCGTGGTGGAGCTCGACAGCAGCAATAACGTCACCTCGGGCGTCATCTACGACGCTAACGGCTGGGCTGCTTTCAAGCAGTACATAGCCGGCGGCACCGCCGTGGAAAATATGTATACGCCTTCCGGGACCGCGGTGACGACGGTGACCGCCAACACGAGCAACGGCTCCGGCTTGACCTTCACCCTCGGCGGAGACCTGACGCTGAACTGGGGCACCGACGCGCTTGATGTGTTCAAGGGCACGCTGAACGGCGCGCGCCACAAGATAACGTTCACCGGCGGGTCTTTTGATTCCGGCGCCATCGCGTACGACAGGGACAGCGCGACGAATGCTCAGAGATATTCCTGCGGCGGCCTGGTGGACGTGCTCAGCGGCGGCAGGATCGTACTGCTGTATGTGGAATCCACGTCGAACATAAACGTGAACGTCAGTTCCACCAACACGGCCGACTATTCGTGCGATGTGGGCGTGCTCGTCGGCGAGATGGACAGCTCTGCCTTGTTGAACAAGGTCAGCGTGACGGCGGAGAAATATTTTACAGTGACCTACAATGGCGTGCGCGCGAACGGTGAGGCCCATCCGTATTTCAATTTCGGCCTGGTGGGCTACGCCGTGAACGCCAGTATTACAGAGGTCTATTCGCGGATATCGTTGTACGGCAACATGAGATTTACCACACAAGCCAAGACGACTGCTTCCATGGCGATCGCCGGGAGCGTGAATCAGGGCAACATCCTGGGATACGCCTCTGCGAATGTCACGATAAGCGACTGCTACTGCCCTTCGGGAAGCGTCTCCTCGCTCAGCGCCACGCAGGAATCCAATGTCGACGGCAAATGTGCCATTACCTTCAACGGTACTTTCAGAGTTGGCGGCATCGTCGGCCAGACGAACCCCAACGGTTCGGGCATCACAGTCAAAAACTGTGTGGCGGCGCAGTCAAACACGGGGCTGAGTGTGGACGACACCACAAACATCGCCTATGACGGCCACAGCGATGCGACAGATCAGACGGCGACGAATTCGAACGTGATCCAGTCCTCCGCTCTGGGGAACCTGATTAGTACGTATTCGGAAAGCAACTATTGCACGACTGAGGCGCTGAACGGTGTGTCCAGCCGTCTGGCCGTTTCTTCAAACAGCGTTTCTAATATAGTTGACTATGCGACGGCCATGTTCGCGGTGAAGCCTTCCGGCATTGTAGTAATGCCGAAAGACGTCACCGACAAGATAATGTATGATATAAAGGGCGCGTATCCCGGCGTAAACGGCAACAATGTCTGGGTGGTGGATGAGAGCGAGGGTTTGTCGCTCAAGTGGATGATAATCCCTGCGCCGAGCGTCGCCGTGACGTCTGATTCCGGGAATACGGATTTCAATGTCACCATAGACCGCGACGGAGCCTATACGGCGGAAAAACTGTACTATTATCTCAAATATCTCACGCAGGGGCAGTTTGCCTCCGCCACCGGCGTGCTCAAGGGCGACGGCACAGCGTCCGTCACCTCGATGGAGCTCTATCTTTACGAGGTCAACATTGACAGCACGACCGGCGTGGCCACGTTCAAGGACGCCGGCACCAAGCTCGGGACTGACACCACCACGCTTATACAGGCGGGCAAGACGTACCAGGTGGTGGCGCAGCTGAACGGCAGCAACATAAATCTGCTTAAAAGCGTGAACATCAACTGGGCCACGGCCGCGAACAACAGCTATACGACGATAGCCACTGCCATACCGAGCACGGGCAACAGCGGCCGCTTCAGCGCGAGCAATTCGGATATAAACAAGAGCTTCACGATCAGCGGCACGTACGAGTCCAGCACTGTAAAGGCGAGCGGGCTCGTGAAGGTCATACCGGGCACCATATCCGTGACAGCCCCGTCCGACGTGCCGTACTTCATGGCCGGCTCCACGGGCACCTTCACGGCGCTGTCCGGCACCACCACGCTCTCATCCGTAAAATGGTCTGTGGAGGGCAGGACGGATGCGACTAACACGGTGATCAACCAGACGAGCGGCAGTCTCACCATAGGCTCAGCGGAGACCGGGCGTACGGCCGCGGACGGATCTCATCCGATAGGCACGGTCACTGTTTACGCCTATTACGACTCGAACGGCAACAGCGTGCGCGACACTGACGAAGTATGCGGCTATGTCGATGTCAAGGTATACAAGACGCCCAGCAGCATAACGATAGCGTGCAAAAAGTCCAACAGCCCCACCGAAGCGGCAACTTTGTCGAGTATAGTCGTCGGCGAAACGACGGCTTTTGCCGGCAAGGAACTGACGGCGACGGTGAATTACAGCGCGGGTTCCGGTCATTACCCGGAGAACGACAGCGCGGTCACATACGCGTGGACGATAAAGCGCAACAACTCCGCGCTGAGTATAACGGGGACGCCGACGACTGGTGTCCTGAATTTTGACGATACCAGCGACGTCACGCTCTCCACGCTTGCGGGAACAGCGGGTAAGCTCGTTTTCAACGCCGCGGCGACCGTGAACGGCGTCGCTCTGACAGGCGCGTATAATGTGGAGGTTAAGCCGGCGCTCACGCTCACACCGAGCGGTTCCGGCTACGCCAACTATTCGGTCGACAGCACGGTGACGACGGCGCTGACCGCCACCTGTTCCATGAACAAGCCTACGAGCGGCAGCAACGTCATGGTCCTTACGGCCTCGCTCAACGGCTCTGCCGCAGCTTCCAACTGGACATGGAGCTACAAGTACAAGAGCAGCGCCTCCGCGGAGGCCGTGGATGTGACATCCACCAGCAACAGCGGGGTCATAGGCAGGCAGACGAACGGCGCTGTCCTGACGCTGACGCTCGCCTCCAACAGCGCGGCGGCTGACGGCAGCCAGATAATCGTCACGGCCACGCCCTCCGGATTCACGCCAAATCAGGTGACTTCGACGTACAATACCTATACGGTGACGATAAACATTTCACAGGACAGCGTCAGCATCAAGTGCTCGCAGTACAACAACAGCAGCTCGAACACGATAGCCGATGGCGCCACCGTCTACCCGGGCGACAAGTTCACCATAGTTTCGAGCCTGTCCTCCGGCACCTCAAGATGGACGTGGAGCATTACGAATCCGAACAGCGCGTCTTCCGGCGACCTCTCGCTGAATACCGCGACCGGCGCGAACGCGTTGTCCAGCTCCGTAATAGTTACAGTGGACTCCGCCATCAACACCACGGGCACGTATATCATAACGGCGACACCGGATTCGGACGTGGGGCTCGCGGCGCAGTTCACGGTGAAGGTCGGCACCACGATGAATGCCGTCACCAGCACGGGCGGGAACACGGTCTATGCCGACAGCAGCTTCACCCTCAGCACCGGGCTTGCGGACAGCAAAGCGACCTCCGCCTGGACATGGAGCATCACGTCTCCGAGTTCCGGCAACAGCATTACCAATAGCAGCCAGACTCCCACCGGCACGACAAAGGCGAACGCCGCCTCCGCGGTTTTCGCGGTGGGCGACTCCGACCTTGTGCCGGGCACCTACACGATAACCGCCACCTCCACGGCCTATCCGACTCTGTCGCAGTCTTACGTGGTGAAAGTCGCGCCGTCTGTCACGGGCGGCAGCGCCAGCGCTCCGGTGCAGAACGACGACGCGTTCATATTTATCAATTCACAGGAGACTGATGCGACGTTCACCCTGACTCCGGCGAGCAATGTGAAGAGCGGGCTGACGGAGAGCTGGAGCTACAATTCGTCGGATACGGCGCATTTGGTCGTGCCGACGGGCAGCAGCACGGGCGGCGCGACGATAACGATAAAATCCGGCATATCGGTAGGTAAATATACCATAGGCTGCACCTGCACGTGCGGCGGGGTCTCCTCAAGCGCGAAATACTTAACGCTTTACGTCCTCTCCATGAGTGCGACGGCGAACGATGCGGACATAAGCAACGGCAGCAAGTTAGCTCTGCCGACGACGGGCAGCAAGACGCTGACCTTCAGCGGCGCCGGTCCGTCTGATTACACGTGGACATGGAGCATGAGCGCGCCCACCGGGACGGGCACTCCGGCCGCGATGTCGAACGGCGTCGTAACGATAGCCTCCGACTCGAGGTTGGGAAAATATACCGTTACGGGTACGGCGACACGCTCCACCTATACGGCGACGCAGACCTATACGTTCACGCTCGCGGCTTCCGGAACGACCGATGCGATAACCCTGTCCGCGCGCCCCAACGATTTCATCATCGCGAACCTCGATTACGTCGCGGACGACTACAGCGGGGACGGGTTCACCGTCACCCCCATGTCCCTCGCCGGTGGTAAGGCGAGCGTGGTGAGGGATGCAGTGGAGCGCCCGGCAAAGGACAGCACGGATGCTTCTCTCACGGAGCCTTGGTGGTGCATGGGAACGAATAAGTCCTCATACCTCGTTTCAGTCACTCTGCCGGACGACCTGAACGGCTACGATGCCACCGTGGCTGGCAGCGTCAACGAGACCGGCTATGCTTACTATGTTCTCGGCAGCAAGGCCCAGCTCCTTGTCGGGACAGATGGCGCGGAGACGCCCAACACGGTGGAGGAGCTGAAAAAGCTCAGTTACAAGCGCTATGATTCCGACGCAAAGATAAGCTGGAGCAGCGGAGACGACGCCACGCAGTATCTTGCCGTGTGGGTGGACGCCGCAAATCCGAGTGACAGCGCGCTTTCTTCCAGCAACGTGCTGGTCTTCGACCTTTCGAAGTTCGACAGCGACGGCACTCTGAAAACTTTTTACGGCAGCACGAACAGTCCGGTGGGCGGTGCTTCCGTCACCACGCCGACATACTGGTCCGTGAATTCAGACGACAACAGCAAGTACACTCCGAAAGCCGGCAGCGGCTACATCTCCAACACACTGAATGAAACTGACAATACAGGCTGGGAGACTTGGAACAACACGCTTACGACGCTGACTTTCAGCCTCAAGAAGTACATGGAAGCGACCGGAGACTCCGGAGAGATAGCGCAGGGCTCCAGCGTGGAGGTGTACGCCTGGCTCTCCGCCGAGAGCCCGACCAGTAACTCCGTGGGCTCCGGCTCAAAGGTGAACGGCACAAGGCTCGCGCGTCCGGTCATCTCACCCAGCGGAACGGATGAGAAGATAGACCCGAATTCCGGCGTGACGATCACGTATCCGGAGGAGGGCACAGACGCGGCCAATGTGGAGATCTATTACGCCGTTTCCTATGACGGCACGGTCTATGAGCCGCTGGACGCGAGCGGCAACGTCAAGTCGTATGATGGAGTCACGGTCGCAAAGTATACCGACGCCATTCCGTTCCCGGACGATAAGACCAGCATGACCGTCACGGCCATGGCGAAGGATACCACAGGCACGCGGCCTGTGAGCTACCACAGCTATGTGACTTACACGAATACCAACAGGGAGCAGCCGGCCTCCGTTCAGGCGAAGATAGACGGTGTGGATCTGGACTCCAGCGTCTACTATTCGTTCGATACTGCGAAGCTCACGCTCTATCACGTCAGCATGGACGGGACCAAACCGGAAGGAACGATATATTATACGCTCAACGGGGACGATCCCACGAAAAGCGGCATCCCTTATACAAAGGATACGGTCATAGCGTTCCCGACGGATCACGACACAAGCGAACCGCTCGAGGTCAAGACCGTATTCGTGCCGACGAGCAATTCGTACGAAAATTCCGCAGTGGTCACCTATACCATCAATTTTAAGACGGCACTGAAGACGCCCAAGGTCTACATAGCCTATAAGGACGACGACGGCGTGGTGCAGCTCGGAAACGAGCTCAAGACCGGCGCTACGGTGGAGAACGGGCAGATGATAGCTTTCGCCATCGACACCGTGGATATACCGGACGACATGCGCGCGGTCACGGGGACCGGGGTAGTGACGAGCGTGGACGCCAACGGCGAGCTCGTCTACGCGACCGGCAGCGAGAGCCAGACGGAGGAGCGTGTCATTTTCTCCGACGCGAGCAGCACATACCTTATCCCGCAGATATATTACGCGCTCGGTTCGTACACTACGGCGGATTCGCTGAGCAACAGCTACAACAGCGGCTCGCCGAAGATCGTCAACACCGGCTCCAAGAAGGTATACAAGCGCGTGGCTCCGCAGGTGATAACGGTAAGCGGCGCGGCTGGCGGTTCGGTGACATATTCGCTGAACGTCAAGAGCAGCACGGACACTGCGAAGACGACGAGCAGCGTTTACCAGGTGACGTTCAACATCAGAAATAACGGCGCGGCTCCGAGCGCGATGGTGTCCGGCGCTACCGTCACGGGAGTAACGGCGGTCAATGTGGGCACCTCCATCCAGCTCATCACGTCGGAGACGGGAATGGACATCTACTACACGACGGACAACATCACGATGACCGAAGCCGACGTGTGGGAGCGCATAAACTGGGAGCTCGGCTTTGCAAAGTGGCTCACCGCCAACGCGAGCCTTGATGCCAGCGATCCCAAGAGCAAGTACACGACGGATACGGACGAGGCGAGAGAGTACTATCAGCGTCTCGGCAACGAGGAGCCGTCGGTCAAGAAATACACGGAGACGATAAAGGTCACGCAGAACAGCCAGAACTATATGATAGTCAGCGCGATGGCCCTCAGCGCGGCGGATGCCGACGGCGACCCCAACACCATAGGCAAGCTGGGGCCGAGCCCGCTCGCACAGTTCCAGTTCACGATCAACGAGGTGACGCAGGTGGCCGACGTCACGGCGCTGCCCGAGACGACGAACAACAATCCCACTCAGGTCAAGCGCGGCTCGCTCATCTCGCTTTCCACCACGACCGACGGCGCCGAAATGTATTACACTCTCGATGGTTCGGATCCGTCCTCCACGGACAGGATAAATTACGACAGCGCGCTGGCAAGCTTGAAAAAGTTCGGCAAGGACATGCTTCTCAGCAGTGAGAAGACGGTGCTCAACACGTATTTCGCCAGCGGCGACCTCACGAATCTGACGACGGACGAACTGCTTGCCAAGTACGTTACGGGCGCGGACGCCTCCGGTTACGGCCCGGCGACAAAGAAATACGTATCCACCGAGCAGATAGCGATGCAGCCGAAGACGGGCGAGTCCACGGTCTCAATAAGGGCGGTCGCGGTGGAACCCAACGGCATGATGAAGAACAGCTCCATCGCCAGGTTCGACTACCAGCTTATGAAATCGGAGCCGGTGACGCAGCAGTGCACGCCGGTCGAAGAAACGGCCGATATAATAACGCTCGCGCCGAACTCGTCCATACTTCTGCGCACAAAGACGCTCAACGCGGATATCTATTACACCACCAACGGCACGGTGCCGGATCCCGAGGCGTACATCGCGGCGAGCGATACGGAGCGCGCCGCCATGGATACAAAGCTCTATAATTTCAACACCGGCCTCACGATGCCGAAGGATATCAAGACATTCTACATAGTCTCCGCTGTGGCGTATGTGCCGAGCGGCGAGTATGCGGCGAGCGAGCTCGCCACGTTCACCTATCAGCTCCCTGCGCCGGTGCAGGCGGTCTACGCGACGCCGGTGGCCGGTTCCGTCGTGAAGGGCACCACGGTGACGCTCAAGACGACGACGGACGGAGCCACGATCTATTACGAGACGAGCAAGGCCTCGAACCTCAAGGCCGACAAGAGCCAGACCTTTGAGGCGGGCACCCCGATAACCATCAACAGCGACACGACGATCTACACCATGGCTGTAAAGAACGGCGTGCAGAGCGAGGTCACTTCCTTCAAGTACACCGTAGCCGAAACCCTGCCCACCCCGACTCCGTCCATTGCGACGGGCAGCGTGGTCGGAAAGGGCACCAGCATAAAGCTGACCTCCAAGGACGGCGCCACCATAGTTTACACGACGGACGGCTCCGACCCGACCAAGGCCGACAACAAGGCGCTGATGTATGGAAACGTCGTGCTTCTGAACGGCGATTACGGCGCGGCGGTCAGCGTGCAGGCGTACGCCACCATGACGGGATACACCCCCAGCGAGATAATGACCGCCACCTACACCATAGCGACCCAGGCGGGCTACCTCACCGTGAGCCCGGTCAGCGGCACCACGGTGGCGAACGGCACGGTCGTCAACCTCACGACGACGCTTTCCGGTTCCACCATCCATTACACTACGGATGGGACGGATCCGACAGCCTCGTCGCCGAGCGGCAATTCCGTGACGCTCTCCGGCACACCGGGCTCCACCGTGAACCTCAAGGTCAGCGTATTCGACTCCTCCGGCAACCCCGGAACGACGACGCTCGTGACCTACAAGATCCAGGAGAAGGCCTCTGCGCCCAGCTCGTCGGTCGAATCCGGCGCGTACTTCATGGAGGGCGCGGCCATCAAACTGACGGCGGCCGAGGGCCTCATCTACTACACGACGGACGGCTCCGACCCCACGACTTCCAGCAGCCTGTACGGCGACATCTCCAAGCTCGGCAGCGACGTCACGGCGTATCCGGACATCACGCTGCGCGACTCCGTGGTCATCAAGGCCATCGCGGTCGTCACCGGCAAGGCCAACAGCGACGTCGCCCAGTTCGTCTACACCAAGGCAGGCCAGGTCAGCGCGCCGGAGTTCAGTACCACGAGCGGCGAGATAGACCAGAACTCCGCTGTGACGCTGACGACGGCCACCGAGGGCGCGAGCATCTATTACACCACGCAGGGCACGGATCCGAGCGCCGACAACCTCGATGCGCTGACGCTCTACACCGGCCCGATAACCGTGACGCGCCCTGTGACGATAAAAGCCATCGCCACAAAGGATCAGATGCACGCGAGCGTATCCAACTCCGCGACATACACCGTAAAGGTGCCGACGCCGACGGAGGACACCACGGGCACGGGCAGCATCCCGGCCGGCACGAGCACCGACAGGCTCTCCAGCCGCCGCACTTACAGCGACACCGACACCGGGCCGTCGTTCACAGACGTGATAATCACGAATCCGGATTACGGCATGCTCGTTTCCGCCAAGACGGGCGTCATCCCGAAGGATTGCGAGCTCGTCATAACGGAGATCACTCCCGGCGCCCAGGATCACAGCGCAGTGGCCAGCGTGAACGACTACGCGATAGCGCAGCTCTACGAGATCAAGCTGATGCGCAACGGCGAAGAAGTCAAGCCGGAGGGCGAGATAGAGATCGGTATGCCGATTGACGCCGACTATCAGAACGCCACGCTGGAGCTCGTACAGGTCAACTCCAACGGCACCGCGAAGCTGATGGATACGCGCCGCGCCGGCGGCATGGCCTACGTCATCACCGACAGCCTGTACCGCGTGGCCATCACGATGCCGGAGGATCAGATAAAGAAAGACAACACCTGGATGTGGGTGGCCGGAATAGCCGCTGCCGGATTAGTGGGCGGCGGAACGGCCATGCTGATAATCGGGAAGCGTAAGAAGAACAAGGCGGCCGCAAAACCGGCGTCGGGCCAGGGGCCCAAACCGGGCGGGCAGTCTCCGGAAGCCGCTCAGCCTCCGGAAGCTCCGCAGGCGTGAGACGCCGCACGACGGTAAGTGATTGAGCTTTGAATATATTACAGAAAGCAGGATGTGCCGATGCTAAACCGTAAATATTTTCCGTTTGAGCGCAACCGGTATTATTTTGGCAAACTCTTGACAGCCAAGGATTTCGAGTCTGAACAGCGGTATATAAACGACAAGCGCCGTTTTGTGAACCGTCTGAACGGAGCGAACGGCATAGTGGCCGGCCTCGGGGTGATCATGGCGGACGACGCTTCCATCATCCTGCAGGCGGGCTGTGCGTTCGACGCCTCCGGCCGCGAAGTGGTGGTCGGGCAGACGCAGGTGATAAAGCTCTCGACTATAGAGGGCTACGCGCAGCTGGCGACCTCCACCGCCTATCTCGGCATAGCTTACGACGAGCAGCCGGTGGACGAGGTCTACAGCGTCATGAGCGAGGAAAACTCCGGCGTCCAGCACAACAAGGTGCGCGAGACGTTCAAGCTCATGCTGCTGGACGAAAACGTGGTGGCGAAGATAAATTCTCCGCTGGACGAGTTCGTGGAGCGCACGGTGATATACTCCGACCCGGACGTCGAAGTGGTGCAGGAGACCCCGAAAGCCGTCGTGCGCGGCAGCGACATGACCGTGAGGACGGTCATCCGCCGTCTGTCGCCCGGAAGCGGCGAGTTCTCCTTCGCCTACAACCTGGCGGCCCCCGGTTTCACAAACAGGACGGGCGGCCCCGGCGTCGCGGTCGTGGCGAACAACCTGCGCCTGGCCTGCGGCGAGAGCCACGTCGTGGACAGCTACTTCACCCCTGAGGACTACATCTGGGGCGCCGGCGGCCCGCTGACGATGACGATCTCCGGTTTCGCCATCCAGAAGAACGACGAGAACTTCACCGTGAAACAGAACATGGAGATAGCGCTGCGCCCGGTGGAGGACAGCCTCACCGCCTACTACATCGGCAGCTATTACAACAAATCCATGGACAAGGTGCTGGGCGACAGCTACGACGAGCGCCTTTGGATAGCGAAGATAAATCTCATCCGGCAGAAGAACTCCATCATCATCGACAGCGTCGCGCCCGCGCCTTTCGCGCAATACAGCTACAACGCCCAGCAGATGATGATGCTGCACGAGCTGGCCGGTTTCTATCCGGCGGCGGGGCACGCGCTTCCGATCGCCGCGTCGGCCGCTCCCGAAATAGCCGCAAAGGCCGCGGTGGTGACGGCGGAGGGCACGGATAGCGCAAAGCTGACCGCCTGCGGGGTGTTCGATTTTCCGCTGGGACTCGGTTACGCGCCGCGTCAGCCGCTGTTCTCCGAGGAGATAATGCATGGCTTGGGCAAAGGCCCGGTCTACGTGGACATCGGCATCGAGTATCTGCGCGCCGACGAACGCGGCACGACTTCGGAGATAGTCCTCGGCGATGCCACGATCTTTGCGGACGACAAGCTGGAGGATGAGGAACGCATCTACAACCTCGACGTCGCCGTAAAGGTGCTGCCGGAGCGCGGGACTTTCGTCGTGGGCATCAGGCCGAACGAGGCGTCCGATCTCATCAGCCTGCGCATCCGTTGGTACGCGTTCCGTCTGGGCGAGGTGAACCAGAAGCTGAAGCCGAAGCACGAGGGTGAAAAGATGATAATGATAAACCCCGATACTTTCGTGCTGCAGCCGAAGGCCACGGCTTACATAAAGCCGGTGTTCATCAATATGCCGACAGAGGCCTGCAGTTACAAGCTGCTGGACGCCGAGGGCGGGCGCGTGGACAACAATGGCGTCTACACGGCTCCGGCAAAAGAGGGCGTATACGAGATACGCGTGGAGGCTCTTTCCGATCCGACTATTTACACTCACGCTTTTGCGATAGTGACGCAGAAGAAGAAGGCGGAAAAGAGCTCCGAGTGAAATACGAAATAACCGCATGAGCATCAGGATGAGCATGACGGACGGATGGGTGGTTGTGGAGTTTGACAGAAGCGCTGAACATGAAGCTCGAGACGGTGCGCACAGTCCTGCGCAACGAAGTGAACGAGATAATAGTCTGCGTGGACAAGAACCGTGCGACTGACGTTTTCTATACCATGATTTCCATAACCTCCCCTCCCGTGCGCCGGCAGCTCGCGCAGAGGATAGGGGCGGATGGGCTTTTCACCAGCAACAGCGACTTCATCGGCTCGTTCACGCGTGGCGAAGAGTTCTGCCTCGTGTTCCTCTACCGGCCGGAAAACAGGCTCTCGACTCACGAGCAGATGTATGCGGCGAATTTCGTGGCGCGCAAAGAGATGGCGCAGAACCTGCTCATCGCCTGCGCGGAGACGCAGATAACCGGTTCCGTAGGCGTGCTGCTGCTGGACGACAGGAACATAAACGTCGGGAGCGACCGCTCCGTCTACTTCAACTACTTTCTGGATTTTAAAAACTGGAATCCGGAGCTGGACGAGAGCCAGTTCTACCACGACGTCGGACAGACGGTGTTTGAGCTGCTTTCGCGCGAGTTCGAGGCAAAATACGCCGGAGACCTGGACAGTTACCCCAGCGAGCTGCAGATCCTTTATAAAAAGACGCAGAACCGCGATTTCCGTTCCTTTTCCGGTATCCTGACGTTCGTAAAGGCGCTGCCTGACGAGCCGAGGGAACTTTTCACCGGCTGGCGGGCGTTCTGGGAGAAGTGCAAAGACCTCTGGCAGTGGATAAAGAACCATTCGATGACGATATTCGTCGTGGCGATAATAGCCGTGACGATGGGATATCTGGCGTACCAGATAATCGCCCGCATAAGCGCGAGCAAAGCGATAGAGAAAAACGTCACATATGCCGGCATGGACAATATCGGCGAGGTTTATCTCGGCGATGAGGACATATGAAAGTGGGGGCTGAAAGATGAACAACACTTCAAAGATACTTTTGGTCCTTGCGATAACGGCGGCGCTGTGTATTGCGGTGCTGACGAACTTCATCCTCGTCTCCAACGACATAACGAACGTGGCCGACGTCGCCATAGGCAAGGACGGATACGCCTTTGTGGCAGAGTACGACGGCGGCACGATAAAGCTCACCATGGTGGACGGAGACGGAGTGAGCCGGCACAGCCTCAGTTTTTCACGGTATGAGGGCGACAAGCTCGTCTCCATCCTCGACATGGCGGTGGACAGCGAAAACAACCTCTACGTGCTGAAAAACATGAGCGACCGCTACACGGGCGACGAGGAATATCAGACGCTGGATGTCTACAACCTCTCCAGGCTGATGTTCAAGCGCCTGCAGAGCCATTCGCTGGAGAACGAGGCGGGCGTCTCCTACCGCTGGATGTCCATATCCGGCTCGCTGACGCTGACGGGCACGGCCGGCCTCGGCACGCAGCTCGTGCGTCAGTCCTACGACCTCGAGAGCGTCCTCAGCAAAAAGAGCATCACGCAGAAGAACGAGTGGAAATACGACGTGGACAGCAAGGAGGGCGTGTATTACGCCATTCCGGCCGGGCAGGGCGAGGCGTATATCAGCGGTTCCGGCAAGGTGTTCTACGCCGCGGAGGGCGAGGAGACAAAGGAGATCTACCCCAACCGCACACTGGAAACGCTCATGTACGCCATGTATATAGCGCCGATCGACGGCGACACCATCTATCTCGGCGAACAGGTGAGCGGCGACATGTCCGTCCTCAAGCTCGCCGACGGCAGCACCGCGATAGTAAAGGGCGGGACGGAGCCGTTCGTGGGCCTTTCGCAGTATTCTCCGGGCGACATCGTCTGCATGTCGATGACGGATCAGGACAATTTCATCGGCGTCGTGTTCTCGACGGAGGGCGACCGTTTCGACCTCGTAATGAGCTCGTCCGGCAAAGCCTCGGTAATAAACGGCATACATCCGTCTCTTCCGGCGAAGATAGGGACTTTCGTGCTCTGGTTCGTCGTCGGGGCCGTGGCGATATACGCCGTGCTGATGCTGGTGCGCGCGCTGGCGCTGCTCATCACGAACAGCCGCACCCTGCTGATAAAGCTCGTGTTCAGCGCCGTGCCTCTGCTGATAATCGCGCTCGTGGCGTTCGGCTTCTTCTCGTATTCAAGCTACAAACAGTCCATAGACCAGAGCTTCTCCAAGCAGGTGGAGGACGAGGGCAACATGCTGACCGCCCTTTTCGGCACGGAGAGCTTTGAGGAGATAGAGTACCCCTACGACCATTCGGGCGAGGCGTACCAGTACCTTATAAAACAGATGAATACCCGCCAGATATACACGCGCAGCGGCTACTACGAAAGCGGCGTGCTGTACACCGGCGTTGACAACGACCTGCCGTGCTACTATCCGTTCGGCGTGGCGCTGAACATAGACGCGATAGACCTTTACATGCGGGCGGCCTACACGGGCGCGGCCCAGCAGGGGACGATAAGCGACCGCAGCGGAGAGCGGCTGGCCTGCGTGACGCCGATCGGCGGCTCCAGCGCGGACACCGTGTACCTCTTCGAGACGGGCATCCTCACCTCGAACGTGCAGCGCTACACAGGCGTGTACCTGCGCAATTACTGCATCATCTCGGCGGTGTTCGTCATAGCGATAGGCCTCGTGCTCACGCTGATATTCATGCGCGTGCTCAGCCCGCTCTCGAAGATAAAGGAGGGGCTCGAGGAGTTCGCGAAGGGCAACCGCTCCATCAGGCTGCAGAACACCTCTACAGACGAGCTGGCCGACATAATCCGCGTGTTCAACATGATGGCGAACGACATAGACGCGCAGATCTACAACCTGCAGCGGGTGAGCGAGACGTATTTCCGCTTCATCCCGCAGAAGGTGTTCCGCCTGCTCGGGAAAGACAACCTCTCGGAGCTGGAGCTCGGCAGTTCGGTGGAGACGGATTACACCGTCCTCTGCGTCAGCCTGAAGCTCGGCAGCGACCATCTGGATCCGGAGCAGACACAGCAGCTCACGAACAGATTCTTCAACATAGTCAACTCCGTCTCGGACGAGAACGGCGCGGTGATCTTCAGCGACAGCGCGAACCTGCGCAGGCTGAAGATAATCTGCCCCGCCGGCGCGGACAACGCGGTGACGATAGCTCTCTCGGCGCTCTCGCGCATAGACGCGCACAACGCCAGGAGCCTGATGCAGGACAGGCTGGACGTGCTGTTCGTTCTGCACAAGGCGCAGGTGTTCTACGGCATCTGCGGCGACGAGCATCGGTACGTGCCGACCATGGTGTCCGAGGATTTCGATTACATAACCGAGCACGAGGAGCTTTTCCGTCAGCTTTCCAGCCGCCTCATCGTTACGGCCGCGGCGTTCGGAGAGGTGGACTCGGAGCACTACTTCAGCCGTTTCATCGGCTACCCGGGCGACATTTTCAGCGAGAAGTTCGGACTTTACGATTTCTACGACAGCTCGTCTCCTGAGGTCACGCGCCTCACGAACGAGACCAAGGATACTTTCGACCGCGCGCTGGAGCTTTACAGTCAGCACAAGTATTACGACGCGAAGAACCTGTTCGCCGTGATACTGCGCGAGAATCAGTACGACAACGTGTCGAGGTATTACATTTTCGCCTGTGAGCGAAATCTTCCGTCGGAGGAATAGCTCCGAACCAGACATGCTGACGACAGGAGGTGGCGAGCCGGGTGTTTAAACTGCTTGCATCGGCTTTCAAAAGGCTGATAACCGCTATCACGTCCCCGTTCAGGCTGCTCATCGTAAAGATAGGCAGAACGCTGAACTTCAACGTGCTGACGGCGAAGCTCGTAAGCCCTATCACCAAAAAGGTCAAATCCCTCATAACGCTGAAGCCGCAGTCTTGGAAGGACTATTACAAGATCGGCCGGCATTATGTCTATAAAAAGCTGTTCCTGACCATCGTGCTGATAATCTGCGCGGGCATATTCATCCTCTTTACGATGTATATGCCGGCTATCCCCACGGTGCCGGACACCACGGAGCAGGTGGTCACGAACGTCGAGTATATGTACAACGACATGGCGCTCAAGGATTTCGAGGGCGTGGCAAACATCAAGTCGGCGGATAAGAAGGTCGTCTACACCGGCGACGTCGTAAAGGGCGTTGCGACAGGCACGGGCACGCTGTACGACAGACAGGGCAGGCTCGTCTACGTCGGAGGCTTTAAAAACAACCAGTACGACGGTTCGGGCATCCAATATTACGCCGCCTCTGGCAAGATAAAGTACGAGGGCGGCTTCAAAGAGGGGCTGTACAGCGGCGACGGCAAGTTATACGACGAGGACGGCAATCTCATCTACTCCGGCGGTTTCCTGAACGGCCTGTACGACGGCGCCGGTCAGACTTACGACACGGACGGGGTCCTCACCTACGAGGGCGCGTTCATGAAAGGCCGCTATCACGGTTCCGGAACATGCTACTATAAAAACGGCGTCGCCAAATACATCGGCGAGTTCTTCGAGGGCGCGGCGCAGGGCACGGGTTCGCTGTACAGCGAGTCCGGAAAGCTCATCTACACCGGCGCCATGTACGGCGGCACGATCAATTACCGCTCTCTGCTCCATGCGACGCTCGAGGACATAGACGCCGCGTTCACGGAGACTCCGGTCATCTACCACACCGCCTCCGACTGCGTATTCGTATACGAGCAGGCGGGCTGCGCGCTGACCGTCAACTGCGCCGTCAAGCTCTATGAGCAGGAGAACACCGCGGCGGCACAGGCCGGCGGCAGCGACAGTTACTTCTTCTTCCCGGACGGCACCGTCACGACAGGAAACGGCACGGTCGTCTCCACGCCTTCTCAGGGCGAAACGGTGCTCGGAGAGAGCTCCGGCAGTTCGAGCAGCTCCAGCAGTTCCAGCAGCTCCAGCGAGAGCGCGTCGTCGTCCTCGTCCTCATCGAGCGCGGTGATCGGCGGCACGTCGGCCGGGGCGAAAGAGCTGGCGGGGAACGGGACGGCAGGGTATCTCGGGGCCGCGCTTCCTCCGCTCATCATCCAAAACTGCTCCTGGGAGGTCACGGATCCCGGCGTCAGCTCGTCGAGCGCGGCTTCCGGTTCGTCCTCCTCCGTGTCTTCGTCCTCGGCCTCGTCGTCGTCCGCAGCGTCGTCAGGCGCATCGTCCGCGGGCTCCAACGTGGCGGAGTCGTCGTCCTCATCCTCCGATACTTCCGCCGTGACAGTGCCGGATTTCATAGATAAGACATACACGCTGTACTATGAGGTCGATACCGGCGTCTGGCAGTCGGAGAGCGAGCTTGACCGCTCCAAGGTGCAGGTGGACTCCGTGATCGTGTTCAACGGCGATGAGCCCGTGCCGCTCGAGGGCGCGAATGAGTACGACAACAACGATCCTCCGTCTCTCGGCGACGTGGTGGCGATCAGCAACATCAGGAACCGCGAGCCCACGGCGTTTTCCAACATCGTGTTCGAGACGAACTCGCAGATGCGCCTCATCGTGGAGGTCAGCGGCATAAATTACGCGGGCCTCATCGTCAGGAAGGGCTATTCCGTGGACGATATGACATATCTTTATTGCTACCAGTTCGGCGACGACACGAAGCAGCTCATGTATTACGTGATAGAAGGGTAGGGAGCGCATGTCTGAATTTTCGATCATTGCGGATATGAGCGAATGTCTGCTGAAAAAGCTGCGGGATGCTCTGTGCCCGGAGGCGATGCAGTCGCCGGAATCCATTCAGCTCGCGTCTCCCAGCGACAAAAACGCGGACTTCCACCTGGGGCTTTTCCTTTACGACATCAGGGATCTCAATGAATACAGGACGTCGCAGCAGACGCGGGGCACGGACAACAACCGCACTTTTCCGCCGAAGCCGCTGACTCTCAACTACATGCTCTTCCTCAACGCCCGCGCGCAGATAGCGGCCGGCGCGGAGGCGGAGCAGCGGATCCTCGGGCGCGCGATGCAGGCGCTTTCCGACGAGCCGGTGATAGATGTGACCGCCGCACATTCCTACAAACCCGCGGATGAGGAGGATGCCGGCGTAACATTCCTCAATCTCAGTTTTGAGGATAAAACAAAGATCTGGTCGAGCCTCTCAGTACCGTATCAGGTGGGGATATATTTTTCAGTGTCCCCGGTGCTGCTTTCCAGCCGGCGCGTCATCCCGTTTACGCGCGTGGTGGCGGCGGAGACGTCCGTCGAGCAGCTTGACCAGCGATGAAATGGTAAAAATAAAATCTGCTTGACAGGTGGACGGCGTTCCTCCTGCGGGAAAGAGGGTGATGGATTGGTTATCAAAAGAACGGTCAGTTTCGTGCTGTTGCTGCAGGACGATTTCAGCGGCGCTGTGCAGTCTGACCCGGGGCAGCGGTTCTGTGTGAACGGCAGGACGGTTTGCCCCATGAAAAAACCGGAAGGGTATCTTGTCTTTTTCGGGCTGTCGGGCACGGAGTACGAGGTGAGCATATCCAGTGCGAAATACCTTGACACTCTGCTGCACATAGACAGCGGGAAGCTGGATCCCAAGTATCCGGTCGTCACGGTGAGGCTTTTCCGCAAGCCGGGCGTGTGGTTCCCGGACAGCGAGTGGCTGGACGGGTGCAAGGGCAAGCCCGGGCAGATGGCGGTGCTCCCGTCGCCGGAGACGTTGTCTCTCTCCCTGCGCACCATGGAAGATGCCGGGGACGGCAGCGTGAAAGTGGGACTCATGGGCTACAGCACAAGGGATCTTGTTGGTCTGCGTTTTTCGGTCGGACAGAAGGCCGACTGCGAAACGTTCATCATAACCAGAAAGCTCGACGAGGGCCAGTACCTCATCGACAGGCCGCTTTTAAAGAAGCACAAGAGCGGCGACCAGGTGGTCAGGACGTTTGCGGCCATGTGCGGTGAAAACGGTGGATTCTCAATCCCGGTGGAACCCGGTTATAACAGCAAAGACCCAGCGTTCCAGTTTTTAAAGGCGGAGGCGATGTGATGACGTCATGCGTCCCCGCGGCAATGAAAAAAGTAAGATCCTATTACTACTTTCAGGAAAAGGAGGAGCGGCCCGAATAGTAAGGTATCGGGCCCAAAGAAGCAATGGCAGAGTATTTATCCCCCGGCGTCTATGTGGAGGAGTTTGAATCCGGAATGAGGGGCATGGAGGGCGTTTCCACCTCTACGGCCGGCTTCATCGGAATGGCTGAAAAAGGCGCCGTCATCGGTACTCCGGAATTTATCACCAGCTTTGCCGAGTATCGCCGCAAATTCGGCGGTTATCTCTCCGAGGCCGCGTACGGCAAGAACCGTTTCCTGCCTTACGCCGTGGAGTCCTTCTTCAACAACGGCGGTTCCCGCTGCTACATCATGCGTGTGGCGCCGGACGACGCGAAAGCCGCTTCCGCAGTCATGAGCTCCATCGTAGTCACCGCGAAGAACCCCGGTAAGTGGGGCAACAACATCAAGATCAAAGCCACCGCGGCCAGCAAGGGCAAGACCCAGCTCGTCGAGAAGGCTGACGACGCCGTGTCCGCCACCACTATCTACACCGCGAAAAACGCCTCCGCGTTCTCCGTCGGCGACGTAGTGGCCCTCTGCGACAGCGGAAAGATCCTCGGCTACAACCGCGTCTCCAAGGTGCAGGGCAACTCCATCTGCTTTGAGAATGAGCTTGAGGGCGACCTCATCGACAAGAACCTCATCCCGAAGAAGACGGTCGAGACCTGCGAAGTCACTCTCGAGATCTCCTGCGACGATGTCTACGAGTCCTATGAGAACGTGTCCCTGAACATCGCCTCCAGCGACTACATCGGCAATGTGCTCTCGAAGTCCGCGCTTGTGGATGTGAAGGTCAACGAGATCGAGGACATCTGCCCGCCGATGCTCGCCATTGCCGGCGACGCGGCCGCTGAGTCCGCGGTGTTCGGTCTGGCCGGCGGCGCCGATGGCGACTGCAAGAAGGCCGACGACGCCATCTTCATCGGCGGCGGCGACGCTCCGGGCAAACGCACCGGACTTGCCGCGTTCGAGGAGATCACCAACGTCTCCATCATGGCCATCCCTGGCATCACCAGCCCGGCCGTGCAGCTCGCGCTCGTGGCCCACTGCTCTCTGCTGGCCTCCCGTTTCGCGGTCCTCGATATGCCGTTCGAGATGACGAAGCCGCAGGATCTGCTCAAGCATCGTGAGATAGTGGATTCCGATTACTGCGCGATGTATCATCCGTGGCTCCAGGTTTACGATCTGGGCGCGAAGAAGCCCGCGTACATCCCGCCCTCCGGCGCCGTCATGGGCATCTACGCCCGCAACGATCAGACCCGCGGTGTGCACAAGGCTCCGGCCAATGAAGTAGTCAACAACTGCCTCGGCCTCTCCTGCATGTACAACAAGGGCGAGCAGGATCTGCTCAATCCCGCCGGCGTCAACCTCATCCGCGCGCTGCCCGGACAGGGCATCCGTGTCTGGGGCGGCCGCACCTGCTCCTCCAACAGCCTGTGGAAATATGTCAACGTCAGGCGTCTGTTCATCTTCCTGGAGGAGACCATCAAGTCCCAGACCAACTGGGCGGTGTTCGAGCCGAACGACGAGGTCCTGTGGCTCCGCGTGCAGCGCACCATCACCTCGTTCCTGCGCGATATGTACCGTTCCGGCGCTCTGGTCGGTTCTTCGGAGGACGAGGCGTTCTTCGTCAACATCGGCCACGACACGATGACTCAGTCCGATATCCTCAACGGCCGTCTGATCTGCGTCATAGGCGTCGCGCCCAGCCGTCCGGCTGAGTTCGTCATCTTCCGCATCACCCAGTACATGAAGGAGTAGCCCTTCTGACAGGGTACCCTATTTAAAATGAGAAACGAAAGGAAGGGCAAACATAATGGCAGTCAATACCTATCCCTACAAAAAATATAACTACCGCCTGGAGATCGATGGGATCGACATGGCGGCATTCTCCGAGGTCTCCGGCTTCGATGCGACGATAGACGTCATCGAATACCGCGAGGGCACCGAGACGATCAATTCCCCGCGTAAAATGCCCGGTCTGACCAAGTACGGCAACGTCACTCTGAAGTGGGGCATGAGCGAGAATATGTCTTTCTACGAGTGGGTTACCGGCATCACCGACGGAACAAAAGCCGCCGCTGAGGACCGCGTAGTGGACATCAACATCTACCTGCAGGACGACGCGCACAACGACATCGCCAGCTGGGAGCTCATCAACGCCTGGCCGAGCAAATACACCGCGCCGGACTTCAACGCTTCCTCTTCCGAAGTCGCGTTCGAGAGCGTTGAAATAGTCTACGAGGAGATGCACCGCAACCAGTAAGGGTTGACTTCGCGCTGGGGGGCCTCGGCTTTCGGGGCTCCCCGGCGCAGAAACTTCCGCGTCAGGAGGAACACATATGGACGACGAAATGTTTGCCACAGAGTTCGAGTTCGATCTGCCGAAGGGCTACATAGACAAGGACGGCACGCTGCACAGGCATGGCGTCATGCGTCTGGCCACCGCGGCGGACGAGATACTGCCTCTGCGTGACCCCCGGGTCGTGCAGAATCCTGGCTACCTCAGCATAATCCTGCTCTCCAGGGTCATCACGCGTCTGGGCGACATCACCAGGATAGACCCGAAGCTGATAGAAAAGCTCTATTCTTCCGACCTCGCGTTTTTGCAGAGCATGTACCAGCGCATCAACGCGGTGGAGCCGATAGTGGAGGAGTTCACCTGTCCCGAATGCGGACACACGTTCCGTCAGGAAGTAAATTTTACTTCAGCGGAATAGCGGTCTACCCGGAGGATGAGCTTTACAAGGAAGTCTCCTTCATCTCGTACTATTATCACTGGGACTACGAGACCGTTATGACGCTTGACCACAGAACAAGAAGGCGTTTCTGCGCGGAGATATCTGCCATACACAAGCAGCTCTCCGACGCTCCAAAGAATATATTCGAGGTGTGATCCATGGGAATAATTTCAGCGATTTACAACGGCCACCCGGAGCCGTACCCTGTCAACAAGTTCAGGGTGTTCATCCAGGGGTTCCCGCTGGGCTTTTCCAAGATCACGAATATTGAGCGCTCCTATGAGACCGACGTTTTGCAGGAGGGCGGAAACAACGACATGGTGTATTCGCTCTCAAAACCCCGCACGAATGAAAACACGATCGTGTTCGAGCGCGGGATCGCCGCGCGCGGGCTCGTCACCGCACTGTTGGAGCTGCGTTTCGCGGCGGGACAGCGGCTGACGGAGGACATACTCATCATGGTCGGGGATCGCAGAGGCTCGATATGCAGTCTGATAACGCTTCAGGGCTGCTATGTGAAGTCGTGGAAGACCGGCGACCTGGACGCGTCGAGCGGTGAGCTTTGGATAGAACGGTTCGAGGTGGCCTACGAGAAGCTGGACACGAACCCCATATCCTCTCTGCTGGCCGGCGGAGTTACGGGTACCTTGGGTATCAACTTGTTCTGACAGATTTTAAGGTGAAAGGCGGTGTGGGCGATGATAGGCATGTACGTGGAAAAGAGCTTTTCCGGCGGCATAATCTCGCGCTACACCGAGTTCGGTTCCAATATAAACGGCGAGGCGCAGATGTTGTATATGGAGAACCAGGCATATGCCCAGCCCGCCGCAACCGAGTATGAGACGAATATAACGAACATCACGCACATCAACAACGTGATAGAGCAGAATCCCATGGTGAACCTGCGGCTCGATCTGCAGTTCACCGATAAGATGATAACGGACGCGGTCACCAACATAACAAACACATACACCCGCCGCGGAATGATGATGGAGCGTCCGGCGGTACTGAAAAAAGACGGCGGGAAGGTATACGTGGACAAGAGCGAGACATATGAGCTCTACCGCAGCATAAACGCGCCGGAAAAGGACGCGGCGCCGTCCACGGCTGTGCAGGCGCTCGAAAGGACAAGGGCCGCGCTCGCTTCCCCGCCCGCAGAGGCGGAAAAAGTGTTCCTCAGCCAGGGGCGTCGGGATGAGTCGGAAACCGAAAAAGTCCCGCGCGAGGCCGGGGACGTGTTAAAACAGGCGAAAGAGACGCTGAGCGGCGAAAAAACGCTGCTTGAGCGTGAAAAGAAAGCGGCCGCAGAGGAAAAGGCCGCGGTCGAGCACGAAAAAAAGACGCTGGATGCGGCGAAGGCCGCGTTCGAACGCGAAAAGAGCGCGCCGGAGACCGCAAATCTGGTCCTTGAGCACGCAAAAAGCACGGCAGACGGCGAAAAAGCGGCGCTTGAGCACGAAAAAGACGCTCTCACCGCGGTGAAGGCCGCCGTTGAGCACGAAAAAGAGACACTTCGTGACACGGAGGAAACTGTCCTTCGTGAAACTGAGATATTGAAAGAGGCCGCGCCGTTCACTCCGGCGGAGATGGTGGCCGAAGACAGCGGGCGGGGCGTTTCCGTTGCGGAAACAGAGGGCGAGCCCGCTGCCGCAAAGGAGACGAAGAGCGCGGAGACGCCGTCCCTGCGGGAGCAGGACGAGGCCGCGCAGGAAAACGGAGCCGGGGAGCGGCGCGCGGCTGCGCCGAGCGCAAAAGAGAGGCGGCAGCCCGAGCCGGCGTCGCCGATGGAGATGTTCTATCCGGCGGAGGCCGCACGGCAGGCCGCGGAAGGCGAACGCGCCGGAGAGCCCGCCCATGTCACGGCGGAGGCAAAGCCGGATGATGCCGGGCACACGCCCAAAGAGGCATATGCGGAGAAACGGGACGCGCCGCCGAAGGAAAAAACAGAGGCGTTTGCGGAGGGCCGCCAGCCGTCTGCCGGGCCGCGCGAGCCGGAGAAAGTGTCGGAGGCGCAGCTCGTATATCAGCGGGCGGAGCGCGGAACATCCGCGGCCGGGGAACGCGGCGCTGCCGGGAGAGAGATCGCGGCGGGGCCGGAGAGCTCGCCGGAGCAAAGGGAGAAAACAGGAGCGCCGAAAAACGAGCGCGAAGTGATAGGAAAGGGCAGCTTCAGGCCGGTCAGGCGGCAGGAAACAGCCGCCGACATCACCTACAGGCGCGAGGCGCCGGCAAACGCGCCAGAAGCTCAGCCCCATGAGCGGGCGCAGACTTCACGCGCGGAGCCGCGCAGCGCCGAGCAGACGCGGGGGCCGCAGGCCGTGGCGTCGGCGGAGATGACGCTGCCGGAGGAGCAGGCTCCCCGGAAGAGCGCCGATCTTTCACGCGAGAATTTCGAGGATTTCATCCAGAAGGCGCATCGCGCCATGGCAAGGCAGCCGGCGCAGCATGAGGAGCAGCCGCGCGCGCAGATGCGGCAGAAGCCGCAGGCGGAGAACGCGGAGAGCGCCGCGGGGGAGATCATCCCGCCGAGGCTCGAACAGTTCCCTGCGGTGTCGCGGAAAAAACTGCTCAGGCTCGGCCGGGCGCAGCAGGGCAGGCTCATGCCGACGGCTCTGCGGGGTTCGGCGGAGATGGTGCAGCGGCAGGATGCGCAGACGCGGCGCGGCGAGGCATACGGCGACACCGCAAGGGCAGGCTCGGTGGAGCAGCCGGGCATACAGCGCGGAGCGCCGCGCAGAGAGAGTTACGTTCCGGACATGGCGGAGCTTGCGTATATCGTCCGCAAGGGCGGCGTTATGACGGCGGAGCCGTCTCGGCCGCGCGCAGCGGATGTGGAGTATGCCGGTTCGACGGTGCGGCGCGAGGCAGCGCCCATATACGCCACGGACATGGTGCACAGGGCGAGCGGACAGGTCAGCGTGGAGCAGGCTCTCGCGGCGGCCGGGATAGCGACCGAGCACAAAAAAGAGATAAAAAAGACGACCAACACGGTGACGGAAAAGACCGTGACGAAAAACGAAGCCATAAACGCCCCCGGCAAAAACCCGCTGCCTGTAACTCAGGCGAGCGTGGAGGAGGCCGTGGACATCAACAAGCTGACGGATAAAGTCTACCGGGCGCTGGAGGCACGCATCCGCGCCGAAAAGATGAGGAGGGGACTTTAAAACATGGGCGTTAAAGAAGTTTTCGCCATGGCGAAGAACGAGCGGCTGCTCGGCAAAAAGGACGAAAAGTTCGAGAAGCTCAAGATATTCATCTACGACGAGGAAAAGACGGACGAAACGGGCATGCCGAAGCGCAAGAAATCCGACCCGATATACGTCCAGTTCAACCCCTCGGAGTACACCATTTCGAGAGGCGTGAAACTGGCGGGCAAACCGGGCGCCTCGCAGGACAGCGGCGGGCAGGAGAAACAGGTGATCCACGGCGAGCCGGCCACGCTGAACATTTCGCTGTATTTCGACACCTGGTCGGACTTCGGCGGCATCGGGCCGAGCGATATACTGAACGTTTTCAAGGGCGACGTCCCCGGCGGCACGAAGAACAAGATGAAGAACCTGCTGGGGATACACCTCGTGCCGAACGCGCACAAGGACCCGCAGCTCGTGGCGGACATGCTGATGTCGCTGCTGAAGTTCGAGCCGAAATCGCACCAGCCGGCGACAGTGGAGTTCGTCTGGGGCAGCCTTGATTTCACAGGCAAGGTGTCCTCGTGCTCCGCGCACTACACGATGTTCTCGCCGAAGGGCACGCCTGTGCGCGCGAAGGTGGACCTCTCCGTGATAGGCGAGGAGACGGGTCTTGCCAAGCGCATGGTGCAGTTCCCGCCGCAGTCTCCGGACCGGACGAAGGAGCGCACAATGCTCATCGGAGACCAGCTTTGGATGATAGCGGACAACGAGTACAACGACCCGGCCATGTGGCGCACGATAGCGGACGCGAACGACATTTTGAATCCGCGCGCCATCGACAAGACGGTGGATCTGAAAGTCCCGTCCATACAATGACCTGATTATGACGAAAGGCGGTGAAGCCGCAGATGGACCTGATGAAGGGCAGCACGAGCTACGCGAAGCTTGCAAAAAAATACTACGGTTTCCGCGCTCCCGCCGTTGAGGTCACGGTGGACGGCACCGGCCTTGTGAAACAGCTCTCCTGCACGATAGACAACGTGGAGGTGGATCTGACCAACGGGTACGAGGCTTCCGGAGCCAGTTTTGACATAAAGAACCAGTACGTGCAGAACCAGACGCAGTTCCTGAAAAAGGGCTGTTACAACAAAGTGCAGCTCGGCGCAAAGGTCGAGGTGAAGCTCGGCCACGTCAAGACCGAAAAGGTGTTTTCCGGGTACATAACTTCGGTGGAGTACGTCTTTGGCGATGAAGACGAGAAACCGTACATGCACGTGGAGTGCGTCGATGTGAAATGCCTGCTGATGAAGTCCCAGAGGGTGGAGATACGCGCGGAGAAGGACGTGTCCAAGCTCGTCACCGCGCTGCTGGGTGAGAGCCCCGTCAGCAGCTATCTCGACGGCAAGGAGATCAAGTTCAGGCAGAGCCAGAAAGCGCTTCGTCTCCAGATGGACATGAAGAGCGATTACGATTACATAGTGGAGCTTGCGCGCTACATGGGGTGCGAGTTCTTCATCATAGGCGGGAAGGCGTATTTCCGCGAGAAGCCCACAAGCGCCTCCACGATAATGACGCTCTCGCCGAGGGCGGGCATCAGGAGCGCGCGCGTATCGCTCAGCGGAGAGTCGCTGGTGAACAAGGTGAACGTCGTGACGATAGATCCGGCGACGGATAAGCTCGTGATGGGCACGGAGGCGCTGAAAGGCAGCTTCGGCAAGGGCAACGGTCCGAGGAAGATGACCGGCTCGTCGGAGCGCACGTATATAGATCCGCTCGCCGTTTCGACAAAAGAGGCGGGCGACAGGGCTAAGATCATCATGTCGAACCTCACGGCGAAATTCGGGATGATATACATAGAGACGGTCGGGATACCCGAGCTGGTGCCCGGGCGCGACGTCAAGGTGACGGGCCTGATGCCGGACGCCGACAAGACGTTCTACATCACGGCGGTGCACCACAGGCTGGATTCCATGGGGTATGTGACTACCACGGAAGCGAGGATAGATACGTTATGAGCGATATAACCGACCTGTTGCAGGGAAAACGCGACGACGACCCCAGGCTCAGCTCGCTGCCTCCGTTCGTGCAGGGCAAGGTGCTCGACATAGCGGACAGCAAGAACAAGGGCCTTGTGAAGGTGGAGTACACCGAGTGGGCGGCGAACAAAAACGTCGTGCAGTGGATACCGGTGATGCGCCCGTACGCGGGCAAGGGCTACGGCCTTTATGTGATGCCGGAGATAGACGACATAGTGATAATCTCCTTTATGGGCAGGGATCTCAACAGGCCGTTCATCGTCGGCTCGCTGTATCCGGCGGGCAACACCTTTGTCGCGGAGAACTGGGTGGACAAGAACACGAAGCGCCGTCTCAAGTTCAAGGGCGGTGTGGATTTCACCGTCAGCGAGGAGTCCGGAAAGGCAAGCGTGACGGCCGTGACGCCGAAGGGCCTGACCATAAAGTTCGAGGACGAGAAGGAGATCATCACCGTCTCGGACAAGAACGGGAAAAACATCCTGAAGATAGACAGCAAAAACGGGCAGATAGACATTACGGCCGGGAAAAAGATGAATTTCAAGGCCGGCAAGTGCACGATAGCGATGGACGGGACGAAGGGTTCCATCTCCGTCGCGGGCAACAAGGTGGAGATAAAGAGCAAGCAGTCCGGCACGTTCGACGGCGGACAGAAGCTCGATCTCACCGGCGGCATGCTGACGGCCCAGGGCAAGCAGACGGCGTCTTTCAAGGGTGGCACCACTGCGGAGCTCAAGGGCGGCGTGGTGAACATCGGTTAAAGAAAAAGCGGAAAGCGGGTGCGGCAATGGCAGACACGAGGGATTTTCTTGGGCGCGGTTTTGCGTTCCCGCCAAGGGTGGACAAGGCGACCGGCCGGTTCGTCATGTGCAGCGAGGAGGAGGACATCCGCCAGTCCATCTACATCATTATAATGACGAGGCTGGGCGAGCGCGCGATGATGCCGGATTTCGGCAGCGACGTCAGCCATTACGTCTTCGAGCTGCCGGACGACGCGTTCCTGCACCTCGTAAAGAACGAGATCGTGGACGCCCTGACGCGCTGGGAGCCGAGGATCATAGATACGGCGGTGGATGCGGACATGTCAGACATTTCGGAGGGTAAGGTGTATTTCAACATCAGTTACACCGTGCGCTCCACCAACAACCCGAACAACCTGGTATTCCCGTATTACATCTACGAGGGCGTAGGGGCAGAATAACAGTAAAGGAGCACGGATATGCGCACCGAAGAAAAAAAGCATGAAAAGCTGGCGCAGCTCGCCGGTTCATATCTTCCGGAGTGGCATTTCACCGAAAAGGACCCGGAGCCGGGTTCTGTGCTCGCCATGCTCGTGGACGATATGCTGGAGGAGAGCCGCCGCCGCTATGGAGAGGTGCTCCACAAGCACAAGATACAGTATCTCAATCTGTTCGACAAGCTGAAAGAGGAGCCGGTGGAGTCCGCCAAGAGCTACGTGCGCTTCACGCCGGTCGTCGGGATGGATGAGCCGGTCTATGTGCCGCGCGGCACGCGCCTGCTCGCCAGCGACGAGGAATCCGGGCAGGAGATGGTGTTCGAGACTTCGCACAGCATCACGACCACCTCTGCGGCGCTGGAGAGGATAATTTCCACCGGGCGGGCGAGCGACAGGATCATAAAGCTGTACGACGCCTCGGTGAACGGCGCGCTGGAGGAGAAAAATTTCGCGGCGTTCGACCTTTCGGGCGACAACTGTGCGGAGCACGTGCTGCTGCTCGCGTTCGATCACGCTTTCGACATGATGGAGGATTTTGAGGTCGGCTTGCGTTTTTCCGCGGCCGAGAAACAGGATATAGACAAGCTGCTCGAGGCGTTGACGCGCGAGAGCGTAAAATACAGCATCCTTGAGACATCGAAGGAGAAAGAGCACGTCGGCGAGGTGATCCCGCACATCTTCGACACCGTGGAGGTGAGAGACGGCGTCGTGTGGCTCGGCATGCAGGGTTATCAGCCTGAAAAGACCGATTTCATGGGGCGCGAGAGCTACGTCGTCACAGTGGAGGCGCAGCAGCTGGAGGACGCCGAGGTGACCGGCGTCGAGCTGGTGTTCGCGGAGAGCTCCATCGGCGTGGACGAGGTGCTTTGCGGCGGGATAGCGCAGGGCAGCACGAACTTCCATCCGTTCGGCAGCCCGCTGGAGCTGTACTCCTCCTGCGAGATGGAGTGCGCACCGGCCCTTTCGCGCAAAGGCTCGCTCGTGCGCATGGATTTCGACCTCGACTTCGAGACGCTGGAACAGAGGCTCCCCGAGGTGGTCGAGGAGACCGATTACAAGATAGTCATGACGAAGGAGCGGCCCGTGCCGAAGACGGCCGTTCCGGACATAAAGCCCGATTACGTGCTGATAGAGTACCTCAGCGACCAGAGCGCGTGGAAGCGCCTGCTCAAGGATGAGCACACCGCGCTGCTCTTCAACGGCTCGGAGCGGGGAGCGATGAGCATCGAGTTCATCTGCCCGCAGGATATGGCCGACTGGGCGGAGGACGCCTGCCGGCTGCGCTTGCGGCTGATGCGCGCGGACAACCTGTTCGCGATGCCGTCGAACCAGCATGTGCCGGTGATCTCCAATCTGCGCTTTTCGTATTCGTATATGGAGCACCCGCTTCTTCCGGACAGGGCGTGCACGCGCAACAATTTCGAGCTGCAGGACGTCACGGACCGCCTGCACCGCAAGAACACCGTGCCGCTTTTCTACAACAACGAGATGGCCGGCCGCGCCATGTATTTCGGCTTCAGCGCGAACCCGCAGGGCAGCCCGCTCTCGCTGTATTTCGAGGTGGAGAACGATCAGGATTCCCCGCTCGACTACACGGCGGAGTGTCTGGGCCGGGGCGGTTTCTCACCCGTACAGGTGTCGGACGGCACGTGCGGGATGCTGTACTCTGGGGCGATGCTCCTGCTCGTTCCGGCGGATGCCCAGCGGCGGGAGCTGTTCGGGTATGACGGCTGGTGGCTGCGCCTCGTCTGCCGCAACAAGGACGCAGAGATGACGAGCCTGCCGGGAGTGCGCGGCGTCTACACCAACATGGCGAAGGTGGAGAACGTCCGCACTATATCGCAGCTTTTCTACATAGACAACACCTCCGGCGTCGTGAATCTGCAGCTCGACGAGAAGGATCTTCTCTCCATGCGCGTGTTCGTGAACGAGGCGGGCGAGGGAGACGAAAACTGGGTCGAGTGGACGAAGCGTGCGCACGCCTCACAGCGCGGCCGTTTCTGCGACGAAGACCTTGCCGGCGGCACGGTCACTTTCGACCGCAACATCTTTTCCCACTACCCGCTGATGGAGGGCAACGCCGCCGTCCGCGTGGAGTATCAGGCGTATCAGGGCGCGAAGGCGAACGTTCCGGCCGGCGCGATAAACACATCGGCGCAGTCGCTCTCATATATCTCGGAGGTGACGAACCCCATAGCCGCTTACGGCGGTTACGACGGTTACAACGAGGAGACGGCCTCATCGCTCATTTCCAATATGCTGCGCACGCGCGGGCGCGCCGTTTCTAACCGGGACTATTTCGACATCATAAAACAGGTGTCGAACGGCGTCTGCCAGATAAAGTGCGTCTCCGGCGTGGACAGATTCGGCCAACCGGCGGACGACGTGATAACCGTCGCCCTGCTGATAGACGAGTATGAGAAGGGCAGCCACATCTTCTCCGCCGTGAAGGATTCCATACGCGAAAAACTGCTGGCGTCGAGCAGCATTGTGCCGCTGGGAAAGACGCTGGTGCTCTCACAGCCGCATTTCATAAAGTGCTCGGTCAGGATATGGCTGCGCTGCTCGGATATGGAGAACGTCTACGAGCTGCAGAGCCGCACCAACAAGGACATCTGCCGGTTCATCGATCCGCTCAAGGGCGGCTTCGACGGGAGGGGCTGGACAATAGGCGTCCTGCCCACGCCGCATCAGCTTCTCGCGTATCTGAAGATGCAGCGGCCCGGCATAGTCATCGACCACATAGCCATGGCGGCAAAGGTCGGGACGACGGAGTGCGCGGTGGACGACGACATTTACACGAAGATAAAGAACCCGTTCGCCATGGCGGTGAACGGCGAACATACCATTTACGTCACGACGGAGTGACGCCGGAGCAGGCTCCGGAACCTATTTGTGAAAGGCGGTGCAAGCCGTGCTGCAAGTCCCAAAGCTCGACGACCTCGACTATCAAAAGCTGTTCGAGCGCGCCCGCGGAATGATACCGACGATGACCTCGGAGTGGACGGATTTTAACGACCACGACCCGGGCATCACCACGCTGCAAACCTTCGCCTGGCTGTATGATACGATGAACTATTACATCGGCGCGACAGGCGAGGTGCACAAGCTTAAATATCTCAAGCTGCTCGGCATAACGCCCGAACAGAGCCCGGCGCGCTGCTTCCTGTCGGTCTCTGCTCCCGCCGGGAGCAGGATATTGCTTCCGCGCGGCACGAAGCTGAAGGCCGGGGATTTCACGTTCGAGACGCCGGAGACATATGTGTCTGTGGCGAACGAGCTGACCGCGGTCTACGGCGAGACGGGCGGCAAGAAGGTGGATCTCACCATGCTGGCGGGCAAAGACGGTAGCTTTGCGCAGATCTTCACGCTCGACCCGGCGGAGGAGTCGGCCGTCTATTTCGGCTTTGCCGGAGAGATGAGCGGGAACACCTCCATGTATGTGGAGACGGCGCCCAACGGCAGAAACGATTTCGGCGACGGCTTTTCGCTGTCGAGGCTCGAGTGGTCGTACTGGGACGGCAGCGACTGGAACGTCGTCGATTCCGTGCAGGACGAGACCTGCGGCTTTTTGCGCAGCGGCTTCGTCAGCCTGTCGCTGGAGGGCAGGACCGCGCCGCTCAAACGCCGCGGTTTTAAGTCCGCGCATTATCTGCGCTGCCGCCTGCTGGAAAATCAGTACGACGCGCGTCCCAAAGTGGGCAGGGTGCTGCCGAATTGCGCGTTCGCCGTGCAGCGCAACACATATGCCGACGCGTTCCTTGCCGTGGCGGACGGAACGGATACCGTGAAGCTCGACAACTGGTTCGGCGGGGACGTTTCCGTTTCCGCGGCGCTGGAGCGGGACGGCGTTTTTACGGTCGTATACGATGAGGAGGGGCAGATGGCGGACGGCTGCTCGCTGGTAAGCGGGGATGAGCCGTGGAGCCGCGCCCTGAAATTCGAAAGCGGCAGGGAGCCTGAGAACGGCGCCCGCCTGCTGATAATGACTGTCGCTCCGGCGGCGGCGGAGGCCGTGCATGTCGGCGTGACGGACGGGACCGCCGGACAGAAAATGGCGCTCGACGCCTCGCACGTTTCCGACATCCGTCTGGCCCTCTGCGGCAGGGACGGCGACGCGCTCACGATGGAGATGTGGGACGCCGTGGAGGATCTGCAGAACGCCGGCCCGGACGACAAGGTGTTCACCTACAGCGACGGCGCTTCGGAGATAACTTTCGGGGACGGCATACACGGCGTGGAGCCGGAGCCCGGGCTTGAGGTGCGGGCCGTGGTGGTGCGCACATCCTCATACGGCGACGGCAACGTCATGGCGGACAGGGTCACCGAGTTCGCGGAGGGCTCGTTCCCGTTCACCGTCAGCAACCCGGCCCCGGCGTTCGGCGGCTGCCACAGAAAGACGAGCGGGGAGCTCGAGGCGCTGGTAGAGGACAAACTTACCGCCCTTACGCGCGCCGTGAACGCAGAGGATTACCGCCGGCTGGTGATGGCGACGCCCGGTCTTATGATAGACAGCGTGGCGGTCATCTCCATGCGCGAGTACTGTGAATATTACAATGTGCCGTTCGCACCGAACACCGTCATCGTCGCCGTGAAGCCGACGTCGGCGGAGAACTGCCCGGCGCTCAGCGCCACATATAAACAGATCATAGAGGACAATCTGGAGCGGTACCGCCTGCTTTCGACGGACATCCGGGTGGTGTCCGCGCGGTACGACGGGATCGGGGTCTATTGCCGCATACATCTGCGCGACAACACGGACGCCGCGAAGAACGATATAGAAGGCGTCATTCGTGACGCGGTGGAGACTGTAAAGACCGGCGAGTTCGGCAAAAAGGTGGACTACGGGCGGCTCTTCTCCGCGCTGGAGATGCTGGATTGCGTGGGCAGCGTGTCGCAGCTCTCGCTGGAATACATCGGCGCCGGCGCGAAGAAGAACGACAACGGCGACATAGTCGTGTTCCCGGACAGCCTGTGCTATCTCAAAGAGCTCGGCATAGAGTACGTATGACGAAAGGAGGCGCCTTGAATGAAGCAGCCGCTCAAACATGTGAATTTCTATAAGCGCACCCTTGCGCGCGGCGTGTACGAGGGCTTTGCGGCGGACGGGGACATGTGCCTCACGCTCGCGGACGTGTATGAGACGGGCATGTACATCACGAAGGCGTTCGACACGTTCGACGAGGGCTCGACATACAACCGCCTCGTGGTGGACGGAGACTTCTCCGACGTGAAGCTGGAGGTCATCGTCGCGGCGGCGGACGGGCTCGGCGCGGTGATAGACGACAAGGATGTGGAGCTGGATTCCTGGCTCGCCGACCCGGACGTGCCGATGGAGCGCAAGGCTGAGACGCTGCAGGGCCTGCCGCACGTGCGCATGGTGAATACGACGGACATACTCCTGCACGAGCTGCAGGGCCGCTATTTCTGGATATTCGTCGGCGTCTATCCGGGCGGAGAGGGCTCCTGCAAACTGCGCGGGATGCGTCTTGAGTTCCCGAAATACAGCTTTACGGAGTATTTTCCGGAGATATACCAGGACGATGACTTTTTCGACAGGTTCATCGCGGTCTTCCAGTCCATGTATCTCGATCAGGAGCGGAAGATAGACGAGGTGCCGCGCCTGTTGGACTACGAGTCCACACCGGATGAAAACGTGGCGTATCTGGCCGACTGGCTCGGCATAGACAACCCCGGCGGGGTGTACACTACGCAGCAGCTGCGCGTGCTCATACGCGACAACGACCTCTATCAGGGCGGCAAGGGCACCCGCTGCGCCATGGAGAAGATAGTGGAGCTCGTCACGGGTATCCGCCCCCGCATCGTGGAGTATTTCCAGTGGAACCGTTACTCACAGTCGGAGGCGCAGCGCACGCTGCTCGGCGGCCTTTACGGGAGCTCCAGCAACGACTTCTGCGTCATCCTGGACGTGACGAACAGACCGGGCGACCTGCCGATAGACGAGCAGTCGCTGGAAAAGATCATCGACAGCTACAGCGTCATAGGTACGAGCCACAAGCTCGTTTATCTGCGCCGCTGCAGCCATACGGACACCTACTGTTACCTCGACGTGAACAGTTGTCTCTCCACTCCTACCGCAGCCACGGTGGACGGGGTCATGCTGGGCTCGCACATAACGGTCGGCTGACGCCGGGAATAACGATAACGGCCGCCGGAGGAAAACTTCGGCGGCCTGTTTGCGCTCTGCGGGCGGGTTACGCGGGCCGAAGGAAACGAACGACATTCACAAATAGCTATGGAATTTGCGGCCGGTGTCGTGTATAATAAATTAATAGACTTTAAATTGGGCGGTGATGCTGTGACGAAACAATACGGCGCGGGCACGCTCCGAAAGGATGCGGGCGAAGTGCGCGCCATACTGCAAAAATACGGCATTGACACCGCGAGGCTCGACGGCGCCGCCGCGGAATACGAGGATTTCAAGGTCACGGTGCCCTTCATCGGCGCCTTCAACACGGGCAAGAGCTCGGCGATAAACGCGCTGCTGGGGATAAATCTGCTCCCGTCCAGCATCACGGCCAACACGACCGTGCCGACGGAGATAGTATACGGCGGAAACACGATGACCGTCTGCCGAGGAGATTCCATACAGGCGGCGGGCCTGCATGAGCTGCGGGACAGGACGCTGGATCTCACCGGCGTCACCATGCTGCACCTTGAGCTGGACAGCGAGCTCTTAAAGCGGCTGCCCGGCGTCAAGATGGTGGACATGCCCGGCCTCGATTCCGGCATAGCGGAGCATGACAGGGCGATGCGCGGCTACCTGCCGAACAGCCTTGCCTACATACTGATGTTCAGCGCGGACGAGCCCGTCGTCAAAAAGAGCGTCGCCGAGTTCCTCTCCGAACTGGGCCTGCGCGAGATGCCGGTCTATGTGGTGGTGACAAAGTGCGACAAGGTGCCGGAGCGCGACGCAGAGACTGCGGCGGAGTACCTGAAAGCCACGGTGGAGAAGCTGCTCGGTCTGGGGGACATCCAGGTGCGCCGCATAAAAGCGAAGGCGGACAGGGACGTCGCCCCGCTGGAGGAGCTGCTCGGGGAGATGGAGCAGAAAGCCGACGGCATGCGGGACGGCATACTTGCCGGCAAACTGCTGGACTGCATCGTTCCCGCCGAGGGGTATATAAAACAGCGTCTTGCAGGTGAAAGGCTCTCCGTGTCGGAGCTGGAGGGCAGGATAGACCAGCTCCAGCGGCAGGGGGAGCGCATAGCCGCGGCTGTGGAAAACGAGGAGAAACGTTTCGCGGACGAAAAGGAGCGTGCGGTGGAGTCCGTGCGCCGTCAGGTGTTCGTGAACCTGCGGGAGTGCAAATCGGCGCTGCTATCAACGCTGCTGTCCGGGGCGGAGGCGTGGCCGCAGGCCGACCGGCTGATAATCAGCGTGCTGGCCGCCGGAGTGCCAAGCGAGCTCACAACGGCTCTGCGCAGGCATCTTCAGGCGCTTTCCGCGATAATGGATACGGATCTGACTGCGGGCGGGGAGCGCTCCGCCGCGAAGTCGAAAATAGACGAGCTGCTTGCGGCATATGCGCCGGAGGCGCAGGAACGCGAGGGCGCAAAAGAGGAACAGCCGCCGCGTTTCGAGCTCGAGCCGGAGCTGCACGCGCCGGGCATGCACGACGGACACCGTTTGATAAGGACGGAGCAGCCGCCCGCCCCGGCGCAGAGAGCGGAGAGGCCGGCGCGTCCTCAGGGGCTCGACCCGGCCGCGAAGGCTGTGCTCGACAGGTTCCTCGGTACGCGCCAGGTGTTCGACGGGATGCCGCGGATACCGGTGCAGGCCACGAGGGCGGCGCGGGAGAAAGCCGCGCAGGAGGCGCTTGTTGACAACGTGCTCCCGCAGCTTTTGAGCATGGCGGGAAACTGCGTGTCGAACGGCGCCGATGCCGTGTCGGCGCAGATACACGACGCGGTGCAGCGCGCGATAGAGTCGGATTATGCCGTCAAGCAGCAGGCGCTGGAGGACATACGCCGCGAAAAGACGCGGGAGGATTCGCGCCGCGAAGCAAGGCTGATGGATATGGAGACAGACCTTGGCATGCTGGAGATAATCGCGCGCGGCCTTGCGCCGGAGACGGAAGGGGGCGGCGGAGATGGCGCTTTATAAGACGGAGATGCTCTCCCGTCAGCTCGAGAGCTTTTGCGCGCATCAGGACGAGATATGCGCCTCTCTCACGCAGTATTCCGACTGTGCCGACATCACGGCCGTCTGCGCGCTGAGGGACGGTTTTCGCCGCAAAATGGAGGACTTTTTCCGCGAGGACCGGAAATACAACGTCGCCGTCATCGGGCAGGTGAAAGCGGGCAAGACCTCGTTTTTGAACACCCTGTTTTTCGGCGGCGAGGAAGTCCTGCCGAAGGACGCCATGCCGAAAACGGCCGCCCTGACGAGGATAGAGTACGCGCCGAAAAACTCCATAGAGGTGGAGTATTACTCCCCTGAGGACTGGGTGTGGCTGAAAAGGCTCGCCTCTTCACGGGAAAGCAGCGACAGGGCGCGCGCGGCGACCGAGACGGTCATACAGGCGGAGAGCTCCGGCATACCCGTGCAGGAGCTGATATTTAAGGGCAGCGAGACGCGCGAGTTCAGCTCTGTGACGGAGCTGATGGGCGAACTGAACGACTATGTGGGCGAGAACGGCACACACACGCCGCTGGTTAAAGCCGCGACTCTGCGCCTTGCGCTGGAGCCGCTGCGCGACATTTCGGTAGTGGATACTCCCGGCCTCAATGACCCGATACCCTCCCGCACGCAGCGCACGCGCGAATTTATCGAGACCTGCGACGCGGCGTTCTTTCTCTCCCGCGCCAGCTATTTTCTGGACAGGAACGATATGGAGCTGCTGACTTCCTCGCTGCCGCGCAAGGGCGTGCGCCGCCTGGTGCTGATGGCCAGCCAGTTCGACAGCGCCATCATGGATCTGATATACGACTGCGCGGACATCGACGCCGCCGTGGAGCTTGCAAAGCGTCAGCTCACCCTGCACGCGGAGTCGAACATAGAGGCGGCGGAGCTCGAGATGCGCCGCTCAGGGTGTTCGCCGCATGTGGCGGAGGTCGTAGAGCCCTGCCGCAGGCCGGTGTTCTTTTCGGCTATGGCGGACGACCTCGCCCGCAAACCGCGTGAAAAATATACGGAGCAGGAGAGCGTGATACGCCGCGGTCTGGAGTGCCACGGGGAGATAACGGACGAAAAGCTGCTCGAGATAGGAAACATGGCGAAAGTCAGGGAGCTTTTCTCATCAATGGTGGAGGAGAAGGACCGCCTGCTCGAGCGCAAAGCCGCGGCTATGGCCGTGGTGGGGCAGAGCGACCTGGCCGGAGAGCTCGCACGCCTGAAAAACAGCGTGGAGGAGAACATAAACGGCCCGCTCGCCGAAAGCAGAGCCGGCACGGCGAAGAAGCTGGAGGAGATAACCGTCGGGGCGGGCGCGCTTCGCGGGGCGATAGCCGCGGCCTATGCGGAGTACCTCTCCGGGCTGGACGCGCGTCTCTCGGCAGCGGGGATGAACCTTCGCGGTGCGCAGGAGAAGCAGGCCGTGGACAGGAAACGCGCGGTGGCCGTGCAGACCAACCGGCAGACGGTGTCGGACAGCGTGTTTTACAAGCCGTGGACTTGGGGCAAGAGCCACGACGAGGTCACCAGCAGCGAAAAGAACTACACCTATGTGGATCCGGAAGACCTTGCGGAGAATCTGCGCCGCGCCGCCAGCGAAGCGCAGCTTTTGCACGACTCCGTGTTCTCCGCGTTCGCCGACACGTCGCGCCTTTGCGCGAGGATAACGGCCGCGGTGAGCGACGACCTCGCCGCCACGGGCCGGGAGATACCCACAGGGGAGTTGGAGCGCTGGATTAAGATAGCGAAGGGCCGCATCGTCATCCCGCGCGCAAAGATAGATCCGACGCCGTATATCGGCGCCCTGGAAAGGCGTTTTCCCGATAAGCTGCGCTCCGGGCAGGAGCAGGAGATATTCCGCAGCTACGCTCAGGAGACGATGGGCAGCCTGTCGGACGGTGTCACGCGCCAGTTCGAGGAGAGCGCGCGGACCCTGCGCGAGAGCGCCGAAAATTCCGCAGCGCGTTTTTCCACGCTGGCCGTGGCCGACAGAGTGCAGGAGGCCGCAAAGCTGAGAGCGGAGCTGAACGACATGGACGGAGAGATAGCGCGCCGGCGCGAGCTTGCGGAGGTAATTGAGCAATACATCTGAAAATAATTTGGTCGGTTCCACATTGTGCACAAAAATAGGAAACAAATCCGTGAAACTTGTACACAATCAGCAATGTATTTTTATTGAAACTTGTGTATAATGGGGAAAGATGTACTCGCCGAAAATGCACTATTGAAAAGGCGAGCCCCCATATATATAATAGGCGGGTAGAACTTGTTTACAGTAGGCGCGTCCTGACCGCGGTGCGGCGGCGGACATATTCAGTAAAGTCTCGAAGGGGAGGTTCAGATATGGGATTTGGCAAGCATCTCAGCGGAGTCAGAGTGCCTCACAATAAGCACACCTCCGCGTGCAAAACTGTGGAAATGCCGGTACCGGCCCACGTAGTGATCCCGATGTCCCAAAACATCGGTGCTCCGTGCGCGCCCATCGTCAAAGTGGGCGACACCGTGAAAGTCGGGCAGAAGATCGCGGATTCTGAAGCGTTCTTCAGCGTGCCGATACATTCCAGCGTGTCCGGAAAGGTCACGGCGATCGGCGATTTCCGCAACCCGAACGGCTCCGTCTGTCCGGCGGTAACGATCGAGAGCGACGGGGAGCAGGCAATATCAGAGGAGGTAACGCCTCCTGAGTACAGCGATTTTCAGGGCTTCATAAAGGCGGTGCGCGCTTCCGGGCTTGTGGGCCTCGGCGGCGCCGCGTTCCCGACTTTCATCAAGCTGAATCCCAAAAATCTGGCCGACGTGGACACGCTGATAGTCAATGCGGCGGAGTGCGAGCCGTACATAACGGCGGACCTGCGCGCTGTTCTCGAGGATACGGATGCGCTCATCTCCGGCATAGGCCGCGTGAAGAAAGAGATGGGCCTTTCCAGGGCCATCATCGGCATAGAGGACAACAAGCCGGAGGCCATTGAGCTCTTAAAGCCGCTCTGCCGCGGAGATCTTCAGCTCTGCGTCCTTCCGGCGAAGTACCCCAAGGGCGGCGAGAAAGTCCTGATATACGAGGCCACCGGAAAGATAGTGCCCGAGGGCGGGCTTCCGGCGGACGTCGGCGTGATAGTGATGAACGTCTCGTCCCTCATCGCGCTGGATACCTATTTTAAAACCGGCATGCCGCTCGTGTCGAAGCGTCTCACCGTTGACGGCGATGCCGTAGCCGAGCCCAAAAACGTGCGCGTCCCGCTCGGCGCTGCCTACGGCGACGTGATAGCGTTTTGCGGCGGCTACAAGGGCGAGCCGAAGGAGATACTGATGGGCGGCCCGATGATGGGCATAGACGTCTACGACGACACCTTCCCGGTGCTTAAAAACAACAACGCGATCCTTGCTTTCACAGCCGAGAGCTGCAGCACGAAAAAGGAGAGCGCGTGCATACGCTGCGGCCGCTGCGTCGCTGCCTGCCCGTTCGACCTGATGCCCGCGGCCATCGACCGCGCCGTGCAGAACAAGGACGTCGACGCGCTTTCCAGCCTGAAAGTCAACCTCTGCATGGAGTGCGGTTGCTGCGCTTACGTGTGTCCGGCCGGCCGTCCGCTCGTGCAGACGAACAAGCTCGGAAAAGCGCTGCTCAAGCAGAAAGGTGGGAAATAAATGGCCAGTGAGCTTTTTGTCGCCAGTTCGCCGCACATAAAATCCGCCGATACCACGCAAAAGATCATGCTCCGCGTGCTCATCGCCCTAATTCCGGCCGGTGTGTTCGCGGTGGCGGTGTTCGGCCTGAACGCGGCCATTTTGATAGCCTCATGCGCCGTTGCCTGCCCGCTGTTCGAGTTTTTGTGGGAAAAGCTGACGCACCGCCCCGTTACCGTCGGAGACCTGTCCGCAGTCGTCACCGGCGTGCTGCTGGCGTACAATCTGCCGTCCACTCTGCCGGTTTGGATGGCGATAATCGGCTGCCTCTTCGCGATAGTCGTGGTGAAGCAGTTCTTCGGCGGCATAGGCGAGAACTTCGTGAACCCTGCCATAGCGGGCCGCGTGTTTCTGCTCATATCTTTTGCGGGAAAGATGACGGAATGGCTCGTGCCGCAGGCCACGTCCACGGATGTGCAGCTCGTTTCCGGCGCGACGCCTCTCGCCTCTATGGGAGAACACCTGCTCGGTTCCGGCGCGGACTATGTGACGATGCTGCTGGGCTTTAAAGGCGGCTCTCTCGGCGAGGTCTCTGCGCTCTGCCTGCTCATCGGCGGCGTGTACCTCGTGGTGACCAAGGTCATCTCTCCGCTCATTCCGCTCGTTTACATCGGCACAGTCGCCGTTCTCTCGTTCGCCGTGGGTTACGACCCGCTGTATCAGGTGCTGGCGGGCGGCCTTATGTTAGGCGCCATATTCATGGCGACCGATTACTCCACTTCGCCCGTGACGAACAAGGGCAAGGCCATCTACGCCGTCGGCTGCGGCCTTATAACGTTCCTGATCAGGTTCTACGGGAACTATCCCGAGGGCGTGTCTTACGCCATACTTCTCATGAATATCCTCGCTCCGCTGATAGACCGCTACACAAAGACGAAGCCTTTCGGCGCGCTTGTTCCTGAGAAAAAGAAGGGGGGCGCCGCGAAATGAAAAACTTTTTCAGGCCCATCGTGGTGCTCACGGTCATCTGTCTGGTGATAGTCAGCCTGCTGTCTGTGACGTATCAGGTGACGAAGCCTTATATTGACGCCGCGAAGCTGGCGGCTACGAACAAGGCGCTCGTGGTCGTGTTCCCCGGCGATTACACGTTTGAGATCAACGACACCGACACCGGAGACTCGAGGATCGCGGCGGTATATACCGCGAAGGACGGCTCCGGAAATGTTGCTGGCTACATCTTCACTGTGGACGTAAAAGGTTACGGCGGCACGGTGGAGACGATGGTCGGCGTGGACAGCACCGGCGCCGTCAGCGGCGTCACGGTCACCAGCCAGAACGAGACGCCTGGCGTCGGCGCAAAGGCCACAGTGGCGGATTATCTTTCACAGTACGTGGGGATGACGACGTCCGACCCGGAGCTCATCTCCGGCGCGACGATCACATCCACAGCCATAAAGAACGCGGTACAGGCGGCGCTGGACGCCAACGCGGCGATGACGGGCGGCACTGCCGCCGCCGCGGCAAATCCTGAAGGAGGCGAGGGCTGATGAACAACAACCTGAAAGTTTTCACAAACGGTATTCTGAAAGAGAATCCGACGCTCGTGCTCGTGCTCGGCACCTGCCCGACGATAGCCGTCACCACAATGGTCTCCAACGGCATAGGCATGGGCATAGCGGCGACGCTCGTGCTCATCTGTTCCAACATCGTCATATCCATGCTTCACAAGATAATTCCGGATTCCGTGCGTATCCCGTGCTTCATCGTCGTCATTGCGGGATTCGTCACCATTGTCCAGTTCCTCGTGCAGGCCTTCGCTCCCGCGCTGTATGACGCGCTGGGCGTGTTCCTGCCGCTGATAGTCGTCAACTGCATCATCCTTGGCCGCGCCGAGATGTTCGCCTCCAAAAACGGCGTCCTGGCCTCCGCGCTGGACGGCCTCGGCATGGGCATCGGCTTCACGCTGGCTCTGCTGGTCATGAGCACCGTGCGTGAGATCCTCGGCAGCGGCACCTGGATGGGGTTCCGCATCCTGCCGGAATCCATGCAGCCGATCGCGCTGTTCGCTCAAGCGCCCGGAGGGTTCCTTGTTTTCGGCCTTATGATAGCGCTCGTTGCCCTCATTACGAAGAAGAAACCTGCGCGTGTGGGAGAGGGCTGTTGCGCCTGCCCGTTTGCCGCTGATTGCGCCCGCGCCGCGGAAGGGGGCAAAGCCTGATGCTTAAAGAGTATTTCGCGCTCGTATTCGGCGCCATACTGGTCAACAACATAGTATTGGCCCGTTTCATGGGCATCTGCCCGTTCCTCGGCGTTTCCAAGAAGATGGATTCGGCCGTCGGCATGAGCCTTGCGGTCACATTCGTGCTCGTCATGGCCACCGCGGTCACCTGGCCGTTCTACACTTTCATTCTGAAGCCGCACGGCCTGGAGTATCTGCAGACGATCTCGTTCATCCTGATAATCGCCGCGCTGGTGCAGCTCGTGGAGATCGTGCTGAAGAAGTACGTCCCGTCCCTGCATAAGGCGCTGGGTGTTTATCTGCCGCTCATCACGACGAACTGCGCGGTGCTCGGCATAACCCTCAGCAACATTTCCGACAAATACAATTTTGTTCAGTCGCTTCTCAGCGCGCTCGGCACCGGGCTCGGTTTTCTGCTGGCGATGGTGCTTTTCGCGGGCGTGCGTTCAAGGATAGAGTCCAATCCGGACATTCCGGAGGCGCTGCAGGGCATGCCGATCACTCTTATCTCGGCGTCCATCCTCGCCATGGGCTTTATGGGCTTCTCCGGGCTTGTGACTGGCCTGTTCGGTGTTTGAGGAGGGTGAACGATGTTTGACAATTACGTGTTTCCGATAGTGCTCCTTACGTTTACCGGACTGTTGTGCAGCGTCATGCTGGCTGTGGCCTCAAAGTTCATGTCCGTCCAGGTGGATGAGAGGGCCACAAAGGTGCGCGAGTGCCTGCCCGGCGCCAATTGCGGGGCCTGCGGTTTCGCCGGCTGCGACGACTACGCCAAGAAGCTCTGCGAGGGCGCACCGACCAACCTCTGCGTGCCTGGCGGAGATTCCGCCGCGAAAAAGATAGCGGATATCCTCGGCGTGGAGTTCGAGGATGTCAAGGAGAAATACGCTATAGTGCGCTGCAACAGCGACTGCGCGGAGTCCGGTTACCTGATGGATTACCACGGGCAGGAGAGCTGCGCCGCCGCGAGCATGTTCTTTGCGGGCCGCGGAAAGTGCAGTTACGGCTGCACCGGATACGGGGACTGCGTGGCCGTCTGCAAGTACGACGCGATACACATAGTTGACGGCGTCGCGCGCGTGGACAAAATGAAATGCGCCGGCTGCGGGCTGTGCGCGAAGGCGTGCCCCAAGCATCTGATAGATATAATCAATTACACCAACGATGTTTACGTGGCCTGCATGAACAAGGACAAGGGCGTGGAGACGAGAAAGCAGTGCAAGAACGGCTGTATCGGCTGCAAGAAGTGCGAGCGCACCTGCCCGAACGGAGCCATTGCGGTGACGGACAATCTCGCCGCGGTGGATCAGTCCAAGTGCGTGAGCTGCGGGCTCTGCGTGGCCGTCTGCCCGACGAATGCCATCAGGACCTGCCTCGACCCGAAGCAGACCACGCCTCCTCCCGCAGAGGAGAAGGCGGAGGAACAGACCGCCTGACGACAGACAACAAAAAAACAGGAGCGCCCGAAAGCGCTCCTGTTTTTTGTTTTTTCTTTCAGCCCGCAAGTTTTCCGGCGTAGCTGTAAAACTCGTCGGCGAGGTTTTTGATGGTGGCGGGGTCAAAGGGATCGGACAATCCGGAGTCGCCCAGCACAGTGAGGAACCCGTCGTACGGGTTGCGGTAAACGACGCTCTCGTATCTGTTCACGGCGCCCTGATAGTCGTCGAGAGAATCCATCCAGATCTCTGCGGCGGGCACCATTGCGGCCGCATAGCTGATGTAATAGAGCGGAGACTGGAAGGTGTGGGAGATGAGCACCCATTCCTCAGGCAGCGTCTGGTAGATGTCCTGCAGGCCGTATTCCACGGACAGCTTGTAATACAGCTGGTTCATCTCGTCCAGCGTCATGTCCGGGTTTGCGTAAATGGTCTGCTGGAATTCATCTTCCATGCAGCCGGAAAGGATGGAATACATCGAGTCGAGCAGTTCTTCCATGCGAGCCGCGTTCGCCACGTCGGAGCCGTACAGGTCCTCATAATACTGTGTGGAGAGCAGCACCAGCCCCTGAGAGTCCACCTCGGCGATGTCGGTGCCGTCGGGGATGTTCCAGCCGTACTCGGCGCGCCAGTAGTAAGAGTTGAAGTGGCCGAGCTCGTGCGTCAAGTCGGATACGGAGCCCCACGCGCCGGTCCAGTTGGTGTAGAGGAAAGGCGCCTTATAATCGGTGAGATATGTCGTGAAGCCGCCGGAGAGCTTTTTGTCGCGCATGTCGATGTCGTAAAGGCCGCTCGAAAGCATATATCCCAGCGATTCTGAGACGCTGGGGGAGATCTTTTTCATCATCTCGTAAAGCTTCGGCAGCATGACCTGCGAGTCGTAACTTTCCGAGTAAAGCGCGCTGTAGTTCGTATCGTAGGACATCGTGTACACTTTGCTGTAAATCGGCGCGATATATGTCTTTGCGGATTCCTGCAGGCGTTTCGCGTCGGCGGGGCTGTAATCGCGCCCCTGGTAGTCATAGGCATATTCGGTGTAGGAGCTGTAGCCGAGCTCTTTCGCTATCTGCGTGCGCACACCGAGCAGTTTTATATACAGCGGCCCGGCTTTCGCGTTCAGCGCCTTTGTCAGCGCCTCGTACACGCTGCGATAACTGTCTAAATCGAGCTCCGTGTCGGCGGAGATGGTGTCGTAAGACCAATCCTTTCCGTCAACATTGACGGAAGTCTCCTTCATTATCGTGTCGTACTCGCTGGAAAGCTCCTCTTCCTCGGCTGTGAGCTCCGCGACCTTGTCGTTGTTCATGTTCCCGGCGGAAAGGCAGCAGGCCACGTAATCATCGCCCCAGCGTTTATGCAGCGCGTCGGAGTAACCGTCGGAGTTGGCCAGATACGACGTGAGCTCATTGAACTCGTTGTCGAGCTTATCCATTCCCTCCAGCAGCCACGACACCTCTCCGGCGTAATAGGAGTCGGTGTAGTCCAACGACGTCTGGAGGTCGGCGTAGGAATACATGGTCATGGTGGAGTTGAGCTCTTTCCTTATCTCGTCGGCCTGCGAGAGCACCTCCTCGGTGTCGCCGCCCGCCTTGGCAAGCTCGAGGCACTCGTTTATCTTGGCGGAGATGGCGTCGACGTCCGGCCGTGAGTAGGTGATGGAACTGAAATCCAGCGCGCTGTGTTCCACATTGGGGACAGCGGGCGCCGGAATGCTGGTGGATTCGCTTTGAGTTGAGGCAAACGATCCCTCCGACTCGGAGGTGACGATGTGCCCGGACGAATTGTCGACCTCGTAGCTTTTTATGGCGCCGAGCAGCAGCGTGATCGCGACGACCACGGTCGCTATCAGCGCGAAGGCGGCGATGCACAGGCCGACTATCAGGCCCGTGTGGCTCTTTTTCACGGGCGCGGCGGGCTGCCTCTGCGGGATGGGTTGCTGTGCGGAGAGCGGAGTCTGCGGGCCCTTGTCGGTGGTTGGCGCGCCGCATTTGGGGCAAAAAGCGTAATCGCCGGTCAGCCTCGCGCCGCAGTGGGGACAGAGACGGGGCGTTTCCGCATCATCGACGCCGTCGTCGAGGCGTGCTCCGCAATTCATGCAAAAGACGGAGCTGTCACTGTTTTCACATCCGCAGGAGCGGCATTTTTTCTCCATATAAGTACCCCCGTGAGCTATTTTACAACAGTATACTCCAATATTATTTCCCCCGCAAGTTGCAAACAGCCGCCGACTCCATTATAATGTATTAAGAATTCTTATAAACGGAGCTTTCTGATGATAATTGATATAGACAACCTTACAAAGAGCTTCGGCGCGAAGACGGTGTTGTCGGGCCTCACGCTCAAGATAGAGGATCAGGACAGGATCGGCCTGATAGGTGAGAACGGCGCCGGAAAATCCACGCTGCTCAACATCATCATAGGCGATCTTGACTATGATTCGGGCACCGTCTCCCGCGGGACGGACAAGCGCATCGGCTTTCTGCGGCAGGACAGCGGTCTGCTGTCCGACGGCACGATAGAGAGCGAGATGTACCGTGTTTTCGCGGTGCCTCTGGCCGAGGAGCGCCGCATGACGGAGCTGGGGGAGAGAATGTCGCAGCTTCCGCACGACAGTGAGGAGTATCGCCGCGCCGCCGCCGATTACGAGGCCTCCAAAAGCGCGTTCGAGGCGGCCGACGGCTACAACATCCCGGTCTTTATAAATACCGTGCTGGACGGCATGGGCTTTTCCGGCTTCGACAGGGGCACCACCGTGGCCACCATGTCGGGCGGGGAGAGGACCCGCCTGGCGCTGGCGAAGCTGCTGCTGGAGCGGCCCGACCTGCTGATGTTGGACGAGCCGACCAACCATCTCGACTTCAAGACGCTGGAGTGGCTGGAGGGCTACCTTTCTTCCTACAAGGGCGCGATACTCACCGTTTCGCACGACAGATATTTTCTGGACAAGATCGTGACCGCGGTCTGCGAGCTGGAGAACAGGACGATCGTGCGCTACAACGCCGGATATACGAAATACGTGGACCTGAAGGACGCGCGCATTGCCAGGATGCAGAAGGAATACGACCGCCAGATGCGCGAGATAGAGAGCATGGAGGACTTCATCGCGAAGAACAAGGTGCGCGCCTCCACCACGAACCGCGCCAGGAGCCGGGAGGCCGCGCTGGAGCGCATGGAGATGGTGGAGCGACCCGTTCCGCCGCCGAAGCCGCCGAAATTCACTTTCACCTACGAGCGCGAGCCGGTAAAGGACGTGCTGACGATAGAGGACTTAAAGCTCGAGGCCGGGAGCGGTGACGACAAAAAGCTGCTCTGCCCGTCTGTTTCGCTGGAGATGAAACGCGGGGAGAAGGTGGCGCTCGTCGGCGCGAACGGCGTGGGCAAGAGCACGCTGCTCAAAACGCTGCTCGGCCTGCTGCCGTATGAGCACGGCCGCATAATCTGGGGCAGGAACGTGAAAACGGGCTATTACGACCAGCACAACGAGGGCCTGCACCCGGAAAAGACAATGCTCGAGGAGATGTGGGACATGTTCCCCCGCTCGGACGAGCAGACTTTGCGCAGCGCGCTCGGCCATGTGCGGCTGGTGGGGGACAACGTGTTCAAAAAGATAGCCGTCCTTTCGGGCGGGGAGCGCGCGAGGCTCTCTTTCGCGGCCCTGACGATGAGGGACAGCAACTTCCTGCTGCTGGACGAGCCGACTAACCACATGGACATACAGTGCAAAGAGGCGCTCGACAAGGCCCTGCGCGAGTATACGGGCACGATCCTGATGGTCTCGCACGACAGGTATCTGCTCAACCGCGTGCCGGACCGCATCATAGAGATGTTCCCGGACGGCCTCATCAGCTACAAGGGCGGTTACGACGAGTATCTTGCGCAACGCGCGCAGGACGGCGCCGGCGAGAAGCCCCACCGCGAAAAGAAAGAGGAGCCGGAGGAGCCAAGGCCGCGCTCCGAGGGGGGCCACCGCTCGCGGGATCAGCGCCGCAGCGAGGCGGAGCGCAAGCGCCGCATCTCGGAGGTGGAGGCCGGCATAATGGAGGCGGAGCGCCGCATCTTCCAGATACAGGAGCAGATGGCCGACCCGGAGGTCTGCGCGGATTATCTGAAGATGAGCGAGCTTTGCAGCGAGCTTGAGGAGGTCAAGGCGGATCACGGCGCGCTGATGGACGAGTGGGCCGCCCTTGGCGACGAGGAGGATGAGTGATGGAGCTTTGGATGGCGTTGGCTGCGGCCTTTGTCTGCGCAGCGGCAGGTGCCGTGTGCGCCAAAGCGGCGAGGAAGCGCTCCAGTATGGCGCTGCTGGTCGTGTCTGTGGCGCTCGCCGTGGCGTGTCTCGGCCTTGCGGTGTACGCGGTGCTGTCGCTGATACTCGTCGGCGGAGTGAAATAAAAAATAAGACCGCCTGTTTAAAGCGGTCTTTTTTTGCGCCTATTTTGCGGCGGCGCCCGCGGCGGAGAGCAACGCCATGTCCGCCTCGTAAACGGCTTCGTCACCGTGAGTGGTGCGGTTTCGCTGCACGAGCCAGAAACCCGTCATATCTCCGAGCCCCGGCGTTGCAGAGAACAGCTTGTCGAGCGACACCGCCTCCCCGGTGAAAGCGTCGCCGTAAACGCCGCTGTCCTCCAGATACTTTTTGGTGTAGTCGTCGATTATCCACACGTTGTTCTCGTCGCTCTGCAGATACACGGTGAACTGCACGTCGCTGGCATAGGAATAGGTGGAAGTCTCCTGCATGAAACCCTGTATGGAGAGTAGGCTCACGTTGGCCCTGCCGTTGCCGTCCCTGTCGGTCGCGAAACCGTCGAGCAGCGTGTCTATCGCGTCCTCCTGCTCGTCCGTGATGCTGCCGTGGGCGACTATCACAACGGAGGAGTCGTATTTTTGCTTGCTGACGAGGTCGTTCACCAGAAGGCCGAGCAGCACCGCAACCAGCACGCCGGCCAGCACCCACCATTTGTAGTAGAACCAGAAATTTTCCAGCTTCTTTTTGGTGCCGACCACCTCGTTGTTGCAGAAGCGGGGATTTTCATGAAGCGCGGCCATGGCTCAGTCCCTCGGCTTCGTTGTGGGGATTTCGGCGGTGAATGATCTGATGTGGTTCAATGTCATATAAATCCCTGCTTTCTGACCGTATCGCAGGTCACCCGATCTGCGATCTTCTGTTTTTTGATCCGCACCGGTTGCGTGGGCGGCGCAAGGTGGGCGGCGCGCTCAGGTCGGGAGATCTGCTCTTGTAAAACAGCGGGCTCACCGAAATGTTCCGTCAGAACGTTTTGCCGTCGCAGCCGATCAATGCGGCGATCTCTTCGATGCGTTCCAGCGGGAACGGAGGCTCGCACAGCGGCTTCATGGCGATGCTCATGAGCTTCAACGGATTGTCGTCTGCCGCGACGCGGTTGGAGCTTAACGCGCCGCAGCGTTTACAGCGGTGAATGATCGCCCATTCTCCTCCGCGGCGGACCCATACGGCGATAGGTTCCATGATCCCGCCGCAGTCGCATTCCCGGTCTCCCGGTTCATTATCCACATGCAGACTGCACAGGCAGTTGGGGCAGTGGTTCCGGTGTTCGCTGCCGGCGTTTTCCGGAGTCACGATCCGCCCGCATACCTTGCAGGTAAAAGTGTCGCTGCATGAATGTGTTTTATAGTATCCTTTTTCAAAAGTTTTCCGTTTGTTTTCGCGGTTCATTTTGTCCTCCTGAAGATGTGTATCAGACCTTCCGGGAGGAATGGCGAGTGAGAATTTGCCAACCTCCCGGTCAGCAGTCACTCTCCAGTGATAAGAATTTAAGCTTCATAAAACAACTCCTTATGCTCTGCGCAAGCCTATATATGCAGACCTGCGCGTAAATCAGCCGTTTATCGGCTCCATCGCGGGGTTCCCGGCAATTTTTCCGCGTATCCTGCTTTCCGACCGCTTCACGGATCATCCGCGCCGCGATCCTCTGCCGTACTCGCGGCATGCGGCGCGGTGTAAGTGGGGCAGGTCACGGATCCGCTGTCTGCCCGCAATTACACTAAAATATTTTATCACAGATCGGCGGAGTTATCAATAGATTGGAGTCCTTTCGTCCTCCGCAGGGGCCGACGCCGGATCTCCGCATCTGGCGGACGACCTGCCATATCCGCGCAACAGTGGCCCCTAAAAGTCGTTTTATGCGGCCGCTATTTTTTCTGACCTGCGAGTATCTCCGTCAGATACTCCGTTCCGTCCGTGCAGAAAGACCAAAGCCCGAGCGGCTGCGGATATTCATAGACATAGTAATCGTCATAGAACATAAGACTGTATTTCTCGCCGTCCTGCATGATGAACGTGACGGTAAACTGTGTGGACGGCTCTTCCGTTCCCTGAAACGCGAACATGACAAAATTTATGGAATACAGTGCGTCCACGGCCTTGTCTATCGTTTCGGCGTCCGTTATTTTCTGCTCGCTGCCGTCTTTAACGACACTGACACCGGCCGGCTCCTCGGTTTTGCATCGCTCAAGAAACTCATACATCTTTGGGTCGGGGCCGTCAAGCGTCAGCATATCCCTGTCGGTTTCCGCAGGAAAATCAATCTTTCCCAGCGCCTTTGTGTTATCGATCTCATATTTTTTCCCGCCGCAGTCAAGATAGTCGCCGTTGAAGGATATGCTGCCCGCCTCGGTTCCGTCAGCATTCAAAAAAGTGTAGCTTGTGTCGCTGTCGGCGACCGTCCTGTCCGTTTCGCCGGTTACGGTAATTTCGGCTATGGCGTCGAGCACGGCATTTACGTCGTCGTCGCCGTACAGCGGGGATTCTACGCGCACGCCGTCGCCCTGAAAGATATAGATTACCGCCGCGGGCAGCTTCGTGCCGCGGCTTTCATATATGGCAAGCATGTCGTCGCCCAGCACGTCCATGACGGAGGCTGCCGCGCCGCTTTTGTCTCCGCCCCATGCGGTGTTATTCTGCGGCCCATCCGCCGCAGAGCAGCCCGCAATCAAGGCGAGCGTTATTGCGGCGGCGGTGATCGATCCGATTATGTGTTTCGTAAGAGCATCCCCCTCATTTGGTTATGTAATAATCGACGCCGTTCAGATAGTAATTCTCTGTGCTGCCATCGATCATTTGCAGGTTCGGATTGCTGTATTGCTCGCGGTTGATATTGTAGTCATCGTAAAATCCCTGATCGGCGCGATATGTTTCGCCCGTGTCGGGGTCGTAGAGCCTGTCGTAACCCAGCGTCGCGTCGCTGTTCTTCTGCGAGATGATATCATAGGAAGTCTGGCGGGCGCTCCATGCGGCGTTATAGGAATCGTAAGCCGACTGCATCGAAGCGGCCATGGAAGTGATGGCTTCCGTTTCGCCCTCAATATGCCGCTGTGCCTGTCTGACGTATTCAGCGGTAAAATCAAAGCTGGCAAGGCAGGCCATCAGCTGTTCGCGAAGCTCGTCGAACTCGCCTGACGGGGCGATCACGCCGTTGCAGTTATAAACCGCGTAAAATCCCATATCCACACCCTGGTAAACATTCGTAATGGTGATCTTGTCCGTTACCTGCGCCGCCATCAGCCCCTCGCATTCCACGCCGTTTTGGGAATAGAAGCTCGCGCGGACGATGGAATTGTCGAGCGTGTTGAAGGCCGTCGGCGTGCTGTTCGGATATTTTTCCAGAATATTGATGTCATCAAGACAGGGCAGTTGGTGATGGACGCCATATTTATTTATATAGGCATTGTAGCTGTTGTAGATAAAGAAAAAATAGTCGGTCGTCGGCTCGGTGAGGACAGGCGCGTCGGCACTGATCTGATAGCCATACGTGTCATTGGGCCCCGCAATATTTGCGGATTCCTGATAGATGCTCTGAGCTTCCAAGCTCTTCAGCAGCGGTTCATGCTTCATGTAAAAGAAGATCTGCCTTTCGGGAACTTCCGGGTCGTAAGCGTGAAAGCCAAAGGTCGCGTACTCGCCGGTAGTCTCGATCACCCAGCCGCTCGGAAGCTGAAGGTAAAAGAAACCTCCGTCGTAAAGCGCCGTCTGCAGCCGCAGCGGCGTGCTCTTCGTTATGGTGTAGCCGCCGAGCGTTGAGGGCGCGGATTGCGGCGGGTTCTCCGTGTCCGGCGCTGAAGGTCCGCCGCCGATGACCAGCGGGTGGCTGTCGTAATACGCTGCGGACGGCTGATAGGATCTGATCGCGTCGGTCATCGCCATGGTCGGCTCGTCCGCCTCGTCCTCATAAAAATAGCAGGAATACCGGATGAGCCGTGTCCCCGTATCCACGAGCATCTCATGCCGATAGACTGTGCCGTCCTCCGTCGCAAAGGAATATACGGCTCCGTTCATCATTGCGTTCCCGAAGGAACTCTGCGTCATTTCCTCGCAGAGCGTGTACTCGTTGCCGTCCTCGTTCCTCATGTCCTCGGCGCGGTAATAGAAGTATTCGCTCACGTCAAAGCCCGCGGTGTCGCCATCGTAAATGACGGAAATATCGACTCTGTTGAACGCGTCTCTGTCCCCGGTGTAAATTGTTGCGCCGTCTTGGCCTGCTACGCCGTCAAAATCGCTGTTGTACAGTACGGAAAAGTCCTGCCCGCCGCAGCTCAGGCACCGGTAGCTGTCTTTTGACGCGTCTGTCGTAGCGTCTGTGGGAGCGCCGCCCGAACCGCGGAGCAGCGAACAGCCCGATAACAATAGACAAACTGTCAGGGCAAGGATGACGACTCTTTTCATCTTGTTTCCTCCAATCCGGACCGCTTAATCAGCGACTGCATTTCATCAAAAAAAACGGAGATCCACTCCGATTGACGCTCGTCATCGGTAAACGGAAACACCTCGACGATGGTCCCGTCTTTCGACAGTTCGGGCGATATGGCAATGCGTCCTCCGAGCGCCGGAGAATCCACGGAGGATACGAGCAGCGTCCCGCGGCTGCTGTTCGACTTGTTGATCGCGATCCCCATCGAATCGAGCGCGTCGTAGGCAGCGTTGATCACGACCGCTTTTTCGCTGGAGAAGCGTTTTTCGTTCTTGCTCAAATGGATCGCCTCCGATAATGATTTTAAGCGCAAGTCGCCGTGGAAAACAGTCCGATCCTGGTACAGTCCCCCTAAAACAGAGGGATAGTTTGGGGATAGTCGCTCATTGCGGGCGCATATGGAGCGAATAATTCTGCAATAAAATACATTGTGCTGCAAAATAAGAACATAAGTGATATAATATACCAAAGAGGTGGGTCATGATGAGCATCAGCTATAAGAAATTATGGAAGCTTTTGATAGACCGCGACATCAAGAAGAAAGACCTCTGCCGTTTGGCGGGGGTGAGCCATTCCTCCATGGCCAAGCTCGGCAGGGGAGAGAATGTCACGACGGATGTGCTCCTCAGGATCTGCGCGGCACTCTCCTGTGATCTCTCTGACATTATGGAGATCGTCCATGAGTGAGCGCCGCGCCGTCCGACCGCAGACAAAACAGGGAGGCTGAACTTCGATGTCAAAGAAAGCATGGATCTATACGCTGCTTGTCGGACAGGTCTTTCTGTGGACAGGCTCCGCGTTTATAGCGGTCCTGTACAGATTGCTGGACTATTACGAGCCGACCGCCGTCACCCTCTATACGGAAGTCCTGTATTACATAATGCAGGCGGCGGGGATCGGCCTTTTTGCCGTAATGCTGAAAGCGGGGGCTTCGGTTGCCGGCAAAAGGGGCTTTGCGGTCTGCATGATCGCCCTGACAGCAGCTTGTGCAGCAGCAGCGCTGCTCATTGATACCGGCTGGATCATTTTGCTTTCGGGGCTCCTGATGGATATTTGCATAGGCATGTTGTCCGGAATATACCTTACCCGCCTCTCCACGCAGATCCCGCAGCAAAGCCGGGGGCGGGTTTTCGGGTATTCTTATGCCGTCGGCAGTATCGGGACATGGCTGTTGTCGCTGCTGGACGGCGGAAAGCTGCTGCAGGGCGGCGCCGCGGTCTATGTTTTTGTCGGCATGGCCGCCGTGTCCGCGATACTTGTCCGGTGGCTCGAGCCGATAGACGGGGAAAACGGACAGTGGCAGACGGAAATAGTCAGACTCGACAGGAAGCTCATCCTGCTGGCGCTTTCCCTTCCGCTGCTTTGCTCTGTCGTAAACGGTCTGGGGTATTACTTTTCGGCCGCGGATGTTTCTGCCGTGCTTGACCCCGCCTTCACGCGCATTTTTTACGCCGTTGGGCTTGTTGCGGCCGGCATCGTCAACGATAAAAACAGGCGCTACGGCGCGATCTGCTGCATAGTTGCCCTGATATTCCCGTTTGCCAGCCTGGCGCTGCGCGGCGAGGTGGGCGTCTCTGCTTTTTTGAGCGTGTTCAGCTACATCTTCTATGGCTTTTTCTCAGTGTATCGCGTGGTGCTCTTTGCCGACCTTGCCGGAAAACGCAGCTCGCTTCTATTTCTTGCCGTGGTCGGATTGCTCAGCGGACGTCTCGGCGATGCGATAGGCACGCTTGGGGGAGTCATGATCGGGGGCGATCAGCTTTTACTTACATGCGTAACGGTCTGCGTATTCATTGTTTGCGCCATTCTCTTCTTTGCTCTTTACCATCGGCTCTACATTCCGCGTCTGTCGGAGAAGGAGACCACCGAGGCGCTGCTCAGCGAGTATGAAAATCGCTACGAGTTGTTTGCAAGACAGTCCGAGATCTTCCGGTTGGTGGTCAGAGGCTGCTCAAATGCGGAGATCTCGTCCGAATTGTTTCTATCTGAAAGCACCGTGAAGTATCATATGAAAAATATTTTAAGGAAAACCGGCTGTGCGAACCGCACGGAACTGATCGCCGCTTTCAAGGAAAGTGCAAAGTAAAAAGCCGGGCAAACAGCCGCCTGTTTCCGGACGGCTGTGCAGGGGAAAACATCATCTCTGCCGCCATAAAAAAGCCCGCTGATTTCTCAGTGGGCTCGTAAGGCTTTGTACTCTGTCACAGAGCGCGGTTACGCAGATCACGTTCGCAGGATTTGGCGGTGCGCCCCTGCAGGGGCCTTCGGGCGTCTGCCTGTAACGACTTATTCACTCCAAAGGCTTCATCGTCGGATTGTGGGTTATATACTCTATAAGATTACCTATAACCATCTATATTCCTCTGTAACTTTCATCCCTGATTTTGGGAACCCTATGCCGTTCTCTATAAGACTAATAAAAGATGAACTCGCGTGGTGTATATATTGGTGTAAGTTATCTGTTTTTTCTTATCATATAGATAGTGCCCCATTGTGCAATTACAAAAGCGCAAATTAATTTTGTGCGAAAACATTCCTCGCAAAATGGCAATGTCTTCAACGCAATCCGAAAGAAAGCAATATTCGTATCGCAGATTGCCTTCTTCGGCTTGTATACGCTCTACAGTTCCGCTTACTATCATTTCATCGGTAAAATTACGGGCAGACCGGGTTCAAAAGCGATACTCAGGGGCATCACCGCCAGGTATGCCGCAGCCTTTGCGCTGTTTTCGCTGCCTGAAAATGAGAATGTCAAAAAACACGTGTAACAACAATGGGCCGTGGCAACTGCCTCGGCCCATTGTACGATGCGCTTATTTCCCGGATTCCTCCATGCCGCGCTTTGCGTGGCGGCAGATGGCGTCGAAGGTCTTGGCGCTGACATCGTGTTCCACCTTGCAGGCGTCCTCCCGGGCGGTCTGCTCGTCCACACCAAGATGAACGAAGAATTCCGTCAACAGCTTGTGCCGGGTATAAATCCGGTCGGCGATCTCCATGCCGGAGTCAGTCAGCGTGATGAGGCCGTCCTTGTCCATCGTGATGTATCCGTTTTCACGCAGCCGCTTCGTCGTATAGGTCACGCTGGGTTTCGTGACATGGAGCTGCTCGGCAACATCCATTGAGCGGATGAAGCCGTGCTTTTCCATCATCATCAGCATGGCCTCCAGATAATCTTCCGCTGCTTTTTGTATTTTCATGGTCATTGCACCGACTTTCTCTGCTCTTTTCATTAGATTAACACTCTCTAACTGAAAAAGCAAGTTAATCGGCAAGGGAGTTGACTTTTTCAGTTAGATGTGTTAAACTGCATGTGCTTCTGGAGGTGAAGGAGAATAAGGGCCCACAAAATCATCGGAAAGGATTTGATTAAGGATGTTGGAGAAAAAGGTTTCGGAGTTGCTGAATACGCAGGTCAACAAAGAGTTCTATTCGGCGTACCTGTACATGGATTTCTCAAATTACTACTTTGAGCAGGGACTGGATGGCTTCGGAAACTGGTATAGGGTGCAGTATCAGGAAGAGCGCGACCACGCAATCCTGATGAACCAGTATCTTCTGAACAACGGCGGGCATGTCATGCTGGAGGCCGTAGACAAGCCGGACAAAACCTATTCCGGTTATGGCGATCCTCTGGAATTCGGCCTCGAGCACGAGCGGTATGTGACGGGCCTCATCCACAGCATCTACAGCGCTGCCAACGAAGCAAAGGACTTCCGCACCATGCAGTTCTTGGACTGGTTCGTCAAGGAACAGGGTGAAGAGGAGAAGAACGCCGAGGACCTCATCAAAAAGTATAAACTCTTTGGTCAGGACCCCAAGGGCTTGTATATGCTGGACAATGAATTGAAGGCCCGTGTTTATGCGGCCCCCTCCCTGGTAATCTGACAATAAAATATGGGGTGGAGGAATGTTTTCATTCCTCCACCTTTCGTTGTTCTGAACAAAAAACACATATCAGAAGCGCCTTAGTTAAAAGACTCTAACTAAATATTGAAAAGCACGTTCAAAGGGGTTGACAAAACGTGTTAAAGGAATTAAACTGCTTTTTGGTTAGAGATGTTTAACCGCTTTCTTTTGAGGCCGAGTTAAATGCATCTAATTATAATACAAAAAGGAGGAATCATGATGCCGCTCACACTGGCAAATGTCGGCGAGGAAACCATGGTCCGCAGGGTAGGGGGCAGCCCGGAGATGAAAAAGCACCTGGAAGATATGGGGTTTGCTGCCGGACAGTCTGTCACCGTCGTTTCGACCATCGCCGGAAATCTCATTGTCAAGGTCAAAGAATCCCGTGTGGCAATCAGCCGCGAAATGGCTGGGAAAATCATGGTCTGATCTCTCAAAACAAGGTCAGACTATTATTTTTGCAAAGGAGGAAGAACATGAAAACGCTGAAAGAAGCAAGGGTCGGAGAAACCGTCAAGGTGGTAAAACTCTCTGGCGAGGGCGCGCTGAAGCGCCGCATCATGGACATGGGCATCACAAAGGGCGTGGACGTCTATATCCGCAAGGTCGCGCCGCTGGGAGACCCGGTGGAGGTTACGGTACGGGGCTACGAGCTCTCGATCCGCAAGACGGAAGCGGAAAATATTGAAGTGCAGTAACCGGGAGACCCCCGGTTTTTTCTTTGCCATCGATTAGATGCATCTAACTTTTGAAAGGAGCAAGGATATGGCCAAAGAGATCAAAATTGCCCTTGCGGGCAACCCCAACAGCGGCAAGACGACGCTGTTCAACGCGCTCACCGGCTCGAACCAGTATGTCGGCAACTGGCCGGGCGTCACAGTGGAGAAGAAGGACGGCAGGCTCAAGGGGCACAGTGACGTGCTCATCGAGGACCTGCCGGGCATCTACTCCCTCTCTCCCTACACGTTGGAGGAGGTGGTTTCGAGAAACTACCTCGTCACGGAACGGCCGGATGCAGTCTTAAATATCGTGGACGGCACGAACCTGGAGCGCAATCTCTATTTGACGACCCAACTGTTGGAGCTTGGCATCCCGGTGGTCGTCGCCATCAACATGATGGATGTGGTGAAAAAGAACGGCGACAGGATCAACATTGAGGAGCTCTCCCGCGAGCTCGGCTGCCGGATCGTGGAGATCTCCGCACTGAAGGGCACCGGCATCCAGGCCGCCGCCGAGGCCGCCATCGATGCGGCAAAGGAGGCCCGACCTATTCCGACGCACCCCTTCTCCGGCCCGGTGGAGCACGCCGTGGCCCATATCGAGGAGGCGGAGCTGAATGGCGTGCCGCCAGAGCAGCAGCGCTGGTACGCGGTCAAGATCTTCGAGCGCGACGAAAAGGTGCTCGCGCAGCTGAACATCCCGAAGGATACCCTCGACCACATGGAGCTTGACATCAAGGCGGCGGAAAAAGAGCTGGATGACGACGCTGAGAGCATCATCACCAACGAGCGCTACGTCTACATCGCCACGCTTATGAAGGGCTGCTGCGAAAAGAAAAACGCCGGTAAACTCTCGCCCTCCGACCGCATCGACAAGGTGGTCACGAACCGTTGGCTGGCCCTGCCGATCTTTGCCGCGGTCATGTTCCTCGTCTATTACATCTCCGTGACCACCCTGGGTTCGATCGTCACCGACTGGACGAACGACACGCTGTTCGGTGAATGGATTCAGCCCGCCGTCAGCACCTTCCTCACGAACATCGGCGCGGCCGACTGGGTCGTGTCGCTGGTCGTGGACGGCATCATCGGCGGCCTTGCGGCCCCCATCGGGTTCGCACCGCAGATGGCCATCGTGTTCTTCTTCCTGGCGCTTTTGGAGGACTGCGGCTACATGGCCCGCGTGGCGTTCATCATGGACCGGATCTTCCGCCGCTTCGGCCTTTCGGGCAAGAGTTTCATCCCGTTCCTCATTTCCTCCGGCTGCGGCGTGCCGGGCATCATGGCTTCCCGTACGATCGAAAATGAAAAGGACCGCCGCATGACCATGATCACGACGACCTGCATCCCCTGCGGGGCGAAGCTCCCCGTCATCGCCCTCATCGCAGGCTTCCTCATGGGCGGCGCGTGGTGGATGGCCCCGATGATGTACTTTTCCGGCATTGCGGTGGTCATCATCTCCTGCATCATCATGAAAAAACTCAAGATCTTCGCGGGCGAGCCCGCTCCCTTCGTGATGGAGCTGCCCCAGTATCACATTCCTTCGTTCAGGGGCGTGATGCTTCATGTGTGGGAGCGCGTCTGGGCGTTTCTGAAAAAAGCCGGCACGATCCTGTTCCTCTGCTGCGTGGTCATGTGGTTCCTCGCGAGCTTCGGCGT
>Ga0268263_1000420_pt1 | contig 72470 bp, 65 predicted proteins | sample Biomet5_FD_190358 | JGI IMG/M metagenome (GOLD analysis project Ga0268263, IMG submission 190358) | Microbial communities from bioreactor (seeded with sewage sludge) at LBNL, California, USA - Biofuel metagenome 5 (SPAdes) (version 4) | ecosystem: Engineered > Bioreactor > Anaerobic >... | reverse complement strand
AACCGCATCGCCGGGGAGACCAGCGAGGCCATGGTCCAGTCCGGCAAGGCCGTCAGCGACCTGGCCCGCCTGGCCCAGGAGCTGCGCACCATCATCAACGACATGAACGGCTAGCGCCGCACAAGACGTCACAAAGCATAAGGAGAGGGGCCGCAAGGCCCCTTTCTCTTTGCTGCCGCCGACCACGTCCCCCGCCACGCACCCCTGCGTAAAAAAATCCTGAAATATTTTCCGCGCCGCGCGGACGCGGCGCGACGCCACCGCAGCGATTATTCCTCCTGCAACGTTTCAAACTATCATTCCGTTTTTCCTATGCAAAAGGAATGAGTGAGTAAACGCTACGCACCATCCCTGCATGATCGCAGGTATAGTGAAGCACTAATGCTCGGCAACGGAACGCCCCTGTAGTTCTCTTGACAATCTGCCGATGAAGCCGCCAGAACAACAACAGACGAGAATCCACCCCCCCCTAGGAGCACCCCCCATGCTGAACACCAAATCCATTTTTCGCGTCAAAAGCATCGGCTCCCTGCTCATCCTCTCCGTCTCCTTCACCATCATTCTGGTCATGGCCGCCATCATCTTTTACGTTACACGCTCCAGCTACAACCTGTCGCTCAACCTTGAGCAACACGCCCTGTCTCAGGCCGGGGTCACCGCACAGCGGGGCCTCGATCAATACTGCGATTTCGGCATCTCCCTGGCGCGGTCCATGGCCACGGACCCGCAGGTGGCCTCCGCGCTCGCCGGCGACCCGGACAGGGCTCAGTGGCGCCTGACCGACGCCGTCAAGGCCACGCCCTCCGTCTGGAGCATCCTGGTCTTCGATTCGACGGGCAAGGTGGTCGCCGGAACCAACGCCAAAGGCGACAGCCTCGCCGGCGAAAGCCGCGCCGACCGCGATTACTGCAAGGCCATCCTCGCCGGCAAGGACCAGTACCTGCCCAATACGATCCTCCAGTCCAAGGCCGGCGACGACATGTACGTCTTCGCCGCAGGCCACTCCATGCGCGACGCGACAGGCCACATCATGGGCGGCGTGGCGGTGCTCATGAAGTGGTCGGCCTTCACCGACCGGTTCATCAAGCCGCTGCGCTTCGGCGAACACGGCTACGCCTATATGTACGACAGCCGCGGCGTGGTCATCGCCCACGGCGTGGACAACACCCGCATGTTCAAGAACAGCGCGGACCAGGCCTTCACCAAGGAGGTTCTGGCCAAGGGCGACGGCGGCCTGTTCTATGAGCTCAAGGGCGAAAAGAAATTCCTGTCCTTCTCCAAGGATCCGGAAACCGGCTTCATCGTCTGCATGAACGCCAACGAGACCGACCTCACCGCCGCCGCCACGACCCAGCGCAACATCCTCGTGGGCATCGGCCTCGCGTCCATCCTGCTCCTGGCCACGGGCATCTCCCTCATCCTGCGCCGCCTGGTGGTGAACCCCATCCGGGGGCTGCAGAATTATGCCGAGGCCGTGGCCCACGGCGACTACAACGCGGCCAAGCAGACCGGCCTGCGCTTCGAAATCGCGGCCCTGGCCGACAACCTCTACACCATGGTGACCCAGCTCAAGGAGCGGCTCGGCTTCGCCCAGGGCGTGCTGGAAGGCTTCGTGCTGCCCTGCGCCGTGTTCGACCGCAACGACAAGGCCGAATTCATCAACGAGCACATCCTCAAGGCCCTGGAGAAGGACGGTTCGCCCAAATCCCATCTGGGCAAGACCTCCAGCGAATTCATCTGGAACGACGCCTCGCGCACGTCCCTGGCCAAACGCGTCCAGGCCGAGGGCCGCATGCAGCGCGCCGAGATCCCCTTCCCGACCAAGGCCGGGCTCAAGGTCTTCGACGCCACCTGCGCGCCGATCAAGGACCTCGACGGCAACGTCATCGGCACCCTGGCCGTGTGGTTCGAACTCACGGAAATCCGCGCCCAGCAGAAGCACATCGAGGAGCAGAACGCCCGCATCGCCAAGGCCGCGGCCGCGGCCAACACCGTCAGCGATCAGGTGGCCTCGGCCTCCGAGGAGCTGGCCGCCCAGATCGAGCAGTCCAGCCGCGGCTCCGAGGAACAGCGTTCCCACACGGCCGAGGCCGCCACGGCCATGACCGAGATGAACTCCACGGTGATGGAGGTGGCCAAGAACGCCGGCTCCGCCGCCGAGCTGGCCGAGCGCACCAAGGCCCGGGCCGAGCACGGCGCGCAGGTCGTCGAGCAGGCCGTGACCACCATCACCCGCGTGGCCCAGCAGGCCGAAGGGCTGAAGGCCGACATGGGCAAGCTGGGCAAGCAGGCCGAGGACATCGGCCAGATCCTGGAGGTCATCAGCGACATCGCCGACCAGACCAACCTGCTGGCCTTGAACGCCGCCATCGAGGCCGCCCGGGCGGGCGACGCCGGCCGCGGCTTCGCCGTGGTAGCCGACGAGGTCCGCAAGCTGGCCGAAAAGACCATGCAGGCCACCAGCGAGGTCGGCGGCCACATCCGCTCCATCCAGGAAAGCGCCCACAGCAGCATCAAGAACACCGAGGCCACCACTGCGGCCATCCAGGAGAGCACCGAGCTGGCGGGCAAGTCCGGCGAGGCCCTGCACGAGATCGTCGGCATGGTCGACCAGACCGCGGACCAGGTGCGCGGCATCGCCACGGCCAGCGAACAGCAGTCCGCAGCCAGCGAGCAGATCAGCCGCTCCACAGAGGTCATCAACCGCATCGCCGGGGAGACCAGCGAGGCCATGGTCCAGTCCGGCAAGGCCGTCAGCGACCTGGCCCGCCTGGCCCAGGAGCTGCGCACCATCATCAACAACATGAACGGCTAACGCCGCACAACACAGCGACAAACCGAAGGGGAGGGGCCGCACGGTCCCTCCCCTTTTTCGTTTATGCGCCCCCGCCTGTCGATTCAGCCATAAAATAATACGTATTTTTCACCGCTGCGGCGGGATGATCCACGCCTTGAAAAATCGTCACGCGCTGACTACGTAGAGATTATCACACCGCATTGTCTAGACAAAAGCGGATGCTACGCCTCCCCTACTCCCGCCCAAACAGCGCCTTCGCCCGGTCCGCGGGTTCACTTGACAACCATCTGAATAGACCGGCAAAATGATATGACTACCCCCCGAGGAGCACCCCCCATGCTGAAAACCAGACCAACCTTTCGCGTCCAAAGCATCGGTTCCCTGCTCATCCTCTCCGTAACCGTCACCGTCGCGCTGGCCATGGCGGCCATCATTTTTTACGTGACGCGATCCAGTTACAATCTGACGCTCGAAATCGAGCGGCACACGCTGGCCCAGGCCGGAATCACCGCGCAGCGGGGCCTGGATCAGTACTGCGATTTCGCCATCTCCCTGGCGCGGTCCATGGCCACGGACCGCCAAGTGACCTTCGCCCTCGGCGGCGACCCGGACAGGGCCCAGTGGCGTCTGACCGAGGCCGTCAAGGCCACGCCCGCCATCTGGAGCGTCCTGGTCTTCGACGTCCAGGGCCAGGTGGTGGCCGGGGTCAACGCCAACGGCGACAGCCTCGCCGGCGGCAGCCGCGCCGACCGCGACTACTGCAAGGCCATTCTTTCCGGCAAGGACCAGTACCTGCCGTCCTCGATCATCCTGTCCAAGACCGGCGGCGATGCGATGTACATCTTCACCGCGGGCCACTCCATCCGCGACGCCACAGGCCAAGTCATGGGCGGCGTCGTGATCTCCCTCAAATGGTCGGCCTTCACCGATCGGTTCATCACGCCCCTGCGCTTCGGGCAGTGGGGCTACGCGTACATGATCGACGGCTCGGGCGTGACCATCGCCCACGGGGCCAACAAGGCCGCGATGCTCAAGAACGACTCCAGCGCGGACTTCATGCAGAAGGTCCTGGCGCAAAAGAACGGGCAGCAGTTCTACGAGTGGAAGGGCACGCGGAAGTTCATGTCCTTCTCCCAGCACCCGGACACCGGCTTCATCTTCTGCATGACCGCCAACGAGGGCGAGCTCACCGCCGCCGCCGCCACCCAGCGCAACATCCTCGTGGGCATCGGCGTCGCCGCGATGCTGCTGCTGGCCGCATGCATCACCTTCATCCTGCGCCGCCTGGTGGTGAAGCCCATCCAGGGTTTGCAGAGCTACGCCGACGCCGTGGCCCACGGCGACTACAACGCGGCCAAGCAGGCCGGTCTGCGCTTCGAAATCGCGGCCCTGGCCGACAACCTCTACAGCATGGTCGGCCAGCTCAAGGAACGCCTCGGCTACGCCCAGGGCGTGCTGGAGGGCTTCGTGCTGCCTTGCGCCGTGTTCGACCGCGACGACAAGGCGACCTTCATCAATGAGCACATGCTCAAGGCCCTGGAAAAAGACGGCACGGTCCAGTCCCGCCTGGGCGAGTCCTCGGCCCAGTTCATCTGGGGCGACGCTTCGCGCACGACCCTGGTCAACCGCGTCCAGGCCGAAGGCCGCCTGCAGCGCGCCGAGATCCCCTTCCCGACCAAGTCCGGGCTCAAGGTCTTCGACGCCACCTGCGCGCCGATCAAGGACCTCGACGGCAACGTCATCGGCGCTCTGGCCGTGTGGTTCGATCTCACCGAGATCCGCGCCCAGCAGAAGCAGATCGAGGAGCAGAACGCCCGCATCGCCAAGGCCGCGGCCGCGGCCAACACCGTCAGCGACCAGGTGGCCTCGGCCTCCGAGGAGCTGGCCGCCCAGATCGAGCAGTCCAGCCGCGGCTCCGAGGAACAGCGCTCCCGCACCACCGAGGCCGCCACGGCCATGACCGAGATGAACTCCACCGTCACCGAGGTGGCCAAGAGCGCCGGCTCCGCCGCCGAACTGGCCGAAAGCGCCAAGGCCAAGGCCCAGCAAGGCGCGCAGATCGTGGAGCGGGTGGTGGAGACCATCACCCGCGTGGAGCGCCAGGCCGAGGATCTCAAGACCGACATGGGCCAGCTGGGCAAGCAGGCCGAGGACATCGGCCAGATCCTGGAGGTCATCAGCGACATCGCCGACCAGACCAACCTCCTGGCGCTCAACGCGGCCATCGAGGCCGCCCGCGCGGGCGACGCCGGCCGCGGCTTCGCCGTCGTGGCCGACGAGGTCCGCAAGCTGGCCGAAAAGACCATGCAGGCCACCAACGAGGTCGGCGGACACATCCGCTCCATCCAGGACAGCGCCCGCAGCAGCATCAAGAACACCGAGGCCACCACCACGGCCATCCAGGAGAGCACCGGTCTGGCGGACAAGTCCGGCGCGGCCCTGCGCGAGATCGTCGGCATGGTCGACCAGACCGCCGATCAGGTGCGCGGCATCGCCACGGCCAGCGAACAGCAGTCCGCCGCCAGCGAGGAGATCAGCCGCTCCACCGAGGTCATCAACCGCATCGCCGGGGAGACCAGCGAGGCCATGGTCCAGTCCGGCAAGGCCGTCAGCGACCTGGCCCGCCTGGCTCAGGAGCTGAGGACCATCATCAACGACATGAACGGCTAACGCCAACGCGGCGTCGGCAAAACAAAGGGGAGGGGCCGCACGGTCCCTCCCCTTTTTCGTTCCGGCCGGAATTCCGCCGGCTAGCCGCCGCGCCGGAAGCCGTCGCGCTCCACGCGGCAGACGCGCACGGCGTACTCCGCGTACCAGTCCGGCGCGCGGCCGCGGGCCGCGGCATGGACGGGATCGGCCCTGAACCGTTCAATGGCCTCCAGGGACTCCCAGTAGGACACGGTGATCCCCGCGCCGCCGGGCTCGCGCACGCTCTCCGCGCCCAGGCAGCCGGGCGCGGCCGCGGCCAGCCGGACCAGTTCCTCCGCGGCCGCGGCGTAGCCGTCATCCCCCGCCCTGCGGCGGGAGGTGAAAATCACCGCGTAGTAGGGGGCGGCGGCGTGGCGGCCGCCTCAGCGCAGGCCCTTGGCGTTGAAGAACGGGCCGTACTTCTTGTCCGTGCCCATGATGTGCTTCACCAGCCAGTCCTTGAGGAAGCGCATGAAGTCCATGGTCACCTTGGCCTTGCCGCTCTTGAAGGCCGTTTCGAAGTCCAACACCTGCTGCACCAGCTTGGCGTGGATCTCCTTGTGCTTCGCCCCGTCCGGGTAGCCGTAGCGGACGAAGTACTCCTCCTCCTGGCCGAAGTGCTTCACCGTGTATTCCTTGAGCCGGGCCAGGATGCCACCCAGGGCCGCGTCGGACTTGCGCGCGCGCATGGCCGCGTTGAGCTCGTTGATCAGGCCGAGGAGCACCTTGTGCTGCTCGTCGATGATCCGCACGCCCACCGAGAGATCGTCGGTCCAGGTCATGAGCTGATCGCTGGCGGTGACGCCCTCCAGCCGGCCGCTGGCCATGGCCTGGATGATGGCGTCCAGCTCCTCGGCCAGGCCGGAGATCTCCACCACCACGCGGGTGGACTGCTCCACGCTCTCGGCGGTCTTCTTCGTGACGCCGCTGACCTCGTCCACGGCGCGGCGGATCTCCTCGCTGGTGGCGCTCTGCTCCTCGCTGGCCGTGGCGATGGAGGCCACCTCCAACGCGGTCTGCTGCACGATGTCCACGATCTCGTCCATGGACTTGCCGGACTGCTCGGCCAGGCGCGAACTCTCCACGATGTCGCCGGCGGCGGCGTCCACGGCCTGGACGTTCTCCCGCGCGCGCTCCTGGATGGAGCGCAGGGAATCGCCGACCTGCTTGGTGGCGACCATGGTCTTTTCGGCCAGCTTGCGGACCTCGTCAGCCACCACGGCGAAGCCGCGGCCGGCGTCGCCCGCGCGGGCGGCCTCGATGGCCGCGTTCAGGGCCAAAAGGTTGGTCTGGTCGGCGATGTCCGAGATCACGCCGAGCACCTGGCCGATGCCCTCGGCCTGTTCGCCCAAGGTGGTCATGGTCTCTTTAAGCGCCAGGATGCGCTCCTTGACGCGGCCGATGGAGCCCACGGCCTCGCGCACGCCGCTGGCCCCGGCCTGGGCGTTGGCCTTGGAGCTGTCGGCGCTCTGGGCCGCGCCGCCGGTGTTGCGGGCGATCTCCAGGATGGCGTCGTTCATCTGGCCCATGGCCGTGCTGGTGCTCTCCACGCGTTCGCGCTGCACCACCACGTCCTGGCCCACGCGCTCCATGTGGCCGGAAAGCTCGCGCACGGCCTCGAAGATGCGCGAGGCCGCCGTCTGGGCCTTGTTGGAGGCCGCGCCCATGTTGTCCAGCAGGTCGCGCACGCTGGTCTCGGCGGCGCGGCTTTCGCCCAGGGCGCGCTCCACCTCGGCGGCGTGGCGCTGGGCCTCGGCCTCCTTCTCCCGGGCGGCGGCCACCGCCCGATCCAGATGCTCGACCATGGAGCAGAGGCCGTCGCGCAGATCGCCGTATTCGGCCGGCATGGGCTCGGCGGGGCAGGCGGGGCTCTTGCCCGCGGAGATCTCCAGGGCGTACTCCCGCAGGGCGACGAGGGGGGTCATCAACTGGACGTGCACGGTCCAGAGCAGCAGGCCCGCGCCCAGCACGGCCAGGACGAACAGCAGCGAGTGCACGAGCAGGGAGGAATCGCCGACGAGGCCATAGGCGAACGAGGCGCCGCCGGCGCAAAGAAGCAGCGCCGTGCCGACGACGAGCCGGGTCCTGACGCTGGAGGTCGCATTCTGAGGCATGGGGACTCCTTGGACGATGGGGGAAAATGCGAAGCACATCCGGACGCGTTCGCCCCGCTTCGCTTTCGGGGCTTGCTATCAGTTCGGCCGCCGGCCCACAAGACTTAAGGCCTTCGCCCTTGCGGGACCGTCGGGGCTGAAGTATAGTGTTTACCCGCCCCGGTTTCCGAAGCGTCAAAATCCGGCCCGCCGAGGAGCCGCCCATGCGACCCGTGCTGCGCATCCGCGTCAAACTCATGCTGCTGGTGTTCCTGGCCTCCCTGCCGGCGCTGGGCGTGGTGCTCCATTCCGGTCTTTCCGCCGAACGCCGGGCCTTTGAAAACGCCCGGCGCGACGCCGCGCACATCTCCCGCGACCTGACCCGCCACGAGGAGCAGCTCATCGCCAGCACGCGCCAGTTCCTGGTCACCCTGGCGCGGATGCCCATGGTCCGGGGCCTGGACGGCGCGGCCTGTTCGCCGCTGTTCCGCGAGCTCATCGAGGCCAACCCGGTCTACAGCGACATCGTGCTCTCGGCCCCGGACGGCCGGATCCTGGCCGCGGCCCATCCCTGGCCCGCGGGCCGGGGGACCGCCGGCTCCGCCCACCTCAAGGCCGCGCTGAGCAGCTCGGACTTCGTGGTGGGAACCTACCGCAAGAGCGGCAGCACCGGCTTGGACGTGCTCGTCTGCGCCTATCCGGTGCGCGGACGCGACGGCCGCCTCGTCGCCGTGCTCTCCACCGGTCTGCGCCTGGACCGCCTGGTGGCGATCCTCAGCCACGCGGAGCTGCCCGCAGACGCGACCATCTTCATCGCCGACCGCAACGGCACGCGGCTGGCGCACCGCCATTTCCCCGATTCCCAGCCGGACCGCTATCCGGTGGGCGATCCGGTGAGCCTCAAGCTCCGGGGAATCCTGGACACCGCGCCCGAGCGCACGCCCTTTTTCTCCATCGGCCTGGACGGCCTGCGCCGCCTGTTCGTGGTGGAGCGCTCCCGGCTGCGCCTGGGCGAGCCGGCCTATCTCCACGTGGGCGTGAGCATCCCGGAGGCGACCATCCGGACCCAGGCGCGGACGACCCTGCGCACCAATCTCGCGCTGCTCTGCGCGGCCATCCTCCTGGCCGTGGCCGCGGCCTGGGCCATGGGCCGGCGGACATTCACCGACCGCATCGAGCGTCTGGCGGCCGTGGCCGGCCGCTTCGCCGCCGGGGACTTCTCCGCGCGGGCGGCCCTGCCGCCGGCCGTCCTGGGCGGCGGGCCGGACGAACTGGGCCGGCTGGGCCAGGCCGTGGATCACATCGGCGAGGAGCTGGCCCGGCGCGAGGCCGAGCGCGAGGCCACCCTGGAGCGCTTGGCGCGCACCCAGTTCGCCGTGGACAAGGCCGGGGACGAAATCTACTGGGCCGACCGGGACGCCCGCCTGCTCTACGTCAACGAACGCGCCGCCGCGAGCCTCGGCTACACCCGCGGGGAGCTCCTCAACCTCACCGTGTTCGACCTGGACGCCAGCCAGACCCCGGAGATCTGGGCCGCGCGCCTTGAGCGCCTGCGCGGCAACGGCCCCGTCGCCATCGAAACCATGCACCGCAGCAAGTCCGGCCGGCTCACGCCCAAGGAGATGACCATCACCCGCATGGAGACCTCCGACGGGCCGCTGATCTTCACCTCCGCGCGCGACATCAGCGAGCGCAAGCGCCACACGGCCATCCTGCGCTCCCTGGTGGACGAGACCGCGGCCGTCACCGGCCAGGCCTTCTTCGACGCCCTGGCCGGGCGGCTCGTGCTGCTCCTCGGCGCGGACGCGGCCATCGTCTGCGAATATCTGGACCGCCCGGCCAGCCGGGCGCGCGCCCTGGCCCAGGCCACGGCCGCAGGCCAGCCCGACCTGCCCCCGCGCGAGTTCGACCTCGCCGGCACGCCCGGACCGGACATCCCGGCCGACGGATTCCTGCACCTGGAGACCGGCGCGCATCTGCGCTACCCCGCGGCCAAGGCCCTCGCCAAGCTGCGGGCCCTGGGCTACCTGGGCGTGCCCCTGCTCGACGCCGAGGGCGGCAAAATCGGCCACCTCACCATCGTCAGCACACGGCCCATGCCCGCGGACCCGCAGCTCGTGGACACGCTCCGGCTCTTCGCCCAGCGCGCCGCGGCCGAACTCCAGCGCCTGCACGCCGAGCGCAGCCTCCTGGCCTCCCTGCGCGAAAAGGAGGTCCTGCTCAAGGAGATCCACCACCGCGTCAAGAACAACATGCAGATCGTCTCCAGCCTCCTGAGCCTCCAGGCTCGCGACATCCACGACCCCGCGGCGCTGGAGCTGCTGGCCCAGAGCCGCGGCCGGATCATGTCCATGGCCCTGGTGCACGAGGACCTCTACCAGACCGGCAATCTGGCCCAGGTGGACTTCCGGCGCTACCTGCGCCGCCTGACCGATCGCATCCGCTCCGGCGGCGCCGGGAGCGACGCGGTGCGCCTGGAGCTGGAGCTGGACGAGCTGTCCCTCCCGGTGGATCGGGCCATTCCCCTGGGCCTGCTGGCCAATGAGCTTTTGACCAACGCCTTCAAGCACGCCTTCCCCGGCGGCCGGCCGGGGACGGTGCGCGTGCGGTTGGTCCGCGGCGACGCCTCGGCCCTGTTCGAGGTGCGCGACGACGGCGTAGGCCTGCCCGAGAGCTTCGACCCGCAGGCGGGCGGCACCCTGGGCATGCAGCTCGTCTGGAGTCTGGCCGAGCAGATCCACGGCCAAGTGGAAGTGCGCAACGACGCGGGAGCCGCGTTCGCCGTGCGTTTTCCCAGCGCCTGAACCACGTCCGCGTTGACGCGGAAAGCACCCCTGCGTAGAATTTCCGGCATGCACGCCTCCACGCCCCACGCCGATCCCGCGGCCCTGCGCGAAAAACAGTCCGCCGCCGTGACCTCGGTGGCCGCCGCCCTGGCCCTCACCGGGCTCAAACTCGCCGCCGGGCTGTACACCGGCAGCCTGGGCGTGCTCTCCGAGGCCGCCCACAGCGCCCTGGACCTGGTCGCTGCCGGCCTGACGCTCTACGCCGTGCGCCTGTCCTCGCGGCCGCCGGACCGCAAGCATCCCTACGGCCACGGCAAGGTGGAGAACCTTTCGGCCCTGGCCGAAACCCTGCTCCTGCTGGCCACCTGCGCCTGGATCGTCTTCGAGGCCGTGGAGCGCCTGCTCCATCCCCGGCCCGTGGAGGCCCCGCTCTGGGCCGCCGGGGTCATGCTCGCCTCGATGGCCGTGGACATCGGCCGCTCGCGCGTGCTGGCCCACGCGGCGAAGAAGCACAACAGCCAGGCCCTGGAGGCCGACGCCCTGCACTTCGCCACGGACGTCTGGTCCTCGCTGGTGGTGCTGGCCGGCCTGGGGGCCATCGCCCTCGCCGGAGGCGTGGCCGCGGATTCGCCCCTGCGGGCGCTGCTCCTGCGGGCCGACGCCGTGGCCGCCCTGGCCGTGTCCGGCATCGTGCTCTCGGTGAGCCTGCGCCTGGGCCGGCAGGCCGTGGACGTGCTCCTCGACGCCCGCGTGGAGGAGGACTGCGCCGCCGTGGAGCGCGCCGCCGCGGGCGTGGCCGGGGTCGCCGGAGTCCTGCGCGCGCGCGTGCGCCGGGCCGGGCCGGCCAGCTTCGTGGACCTGCTGCTCTCCATCCGCGCCGGCCTGGACGCCGACCAGGCCCACGGCATCGCCGATCAGGCGCGTCTGACCGTGGAGCAGATCCTGCCCGGCGCGGAGGTGCTCGTGGAGATCCGGCCCGAGGACGCCAGCCCACGCCGGCTGCTCGGCCGCGTGCAGGAGGTCGCCGCCCTGTCGGGCCTGGGCGTGCACGATCTCCAGCTGCGCCAGGAGCCGGACGGCCTGACCCTGGACCTCCACGCCGAGGTGCCGGGCGCGCTCAGCCTGGCCGAGGCCCACGCCCGCGTCAGCAGCCTGGAGGAGAACATCCGCCGGGCCCTGGACGTGGCCCGCGTGACCTCGCACATCGAGCCCGCGGACGGCCACCCGGAGCTGCCCGAGGACGCCGACGAAACGGACGCCCTGCGCCGCAGCATCGAGCAGGTGGTGCGCGAAACCGCCGGGGTCTGCGGCCTGCACAACCTGGCCCTGCACCGCGCCGGCGACCGCCTGGCCGCGGCGTTCCACTGCCGCATGCCGCCCGCGACGCCGATCACCGGCGCGCACGACGCCGCCACGCGCATCGAGGCCGCCCTGCGCGCGCGCCTGCCCGAGCTTTCCCGCGTGACCATCCACATGGAGCCCGAACAGGCGGACCCCGCCGGCCTTGACAGCCGAACGGGCGCACGCTAGCGGATTATTGTTCGACACTCGCCAGAGATCCTTCGAGTAACGGAAGACGGTGCGAATCCGTCGCAGACGCGCTGCTGTGACCGGGAAAAACGCCGGCAGCGTCCACTGGGCCCCAGGCCCGGGAAGGACGCCGCCACATGGCCGGGGGACGTGCCCCCGCCCGGAAGCCAGAAGACGACTCGAAACGGGATGCCGCCGGCCTCGCGACACGGGCCGGGAGACTTCGGAACGCCGCGTCCGACGCGGCGGCTTCCCTTGACCGTCTCCGCCCCCCGTGTCCCTGTCCGCCGCCCCCCTGATCCTGGCGCAACCACGATCTCAGGAGGCTTGCACATGCTCACGCACACCCTGGGTTTCCCGCGCATGGGCGCGGCCCGCGAACTCAAGACCGCCCTGGAGACCTGCTGGGCGCAGGGACCGGACGACGCGCAGGGACGCGAAGACCTGCTCGCCACGGCCAAAGCCCTGCGCCTGCGCCATTGGACCGCGCAGGCCGCGGCCGGCGTCGACCTCGTTCCGGTGGGCGACTTCTCCCTCTACGACCACATGCTGGACATGGCCGTGCGCCTGGGCGCGCCTCCGGAGCGCTTCGGCCCGGCGGCCGGCGCGGACGACCTCGGCCGCTACTTCCGCATGGCCCGCGGCGGCGGCGAGGGCCGGGCCGCTGCGGCCATGGAGATGACCAAGTGGTTCGACACCAACTACCACTACCTCGTGCCCGAACTCGCGCCCGGCCAGACCTTCGCCCCGGACGCCGGGGACCTCCTGGCGCAGCTGGACGAGGCCCGGGCCGCCGGCTTCCGGACCAAGGCCGTGCTCGTGGGCCCCTGCACCTTCCTGCAGCTGGCCAAGTCCACGGACCCGGCCTTCGACCGCTTCGGGCTGCTGCCCGCCCTGGCCGAGGCCTACGCCGAGCTTCTGCGCCAGATCGCCCCGCGGACGGAGTGGATCCAGATCGACGAGCCGGCGCTGGCCCTGGACCTGCCGCACACCCTGCCGCGCCGCTTCCGCGCGGCCCTGGCCCGGATCATCCCGGCGGCCGCCCCGGCCAAGGTCATGCTCGCCAGCTACTTCGGCGGCATCGGCCACAACGCCGACGTCTACTCCGGCCTGGAGCTGGACGCCCTGCACCTGGACCTCGTGCGCGCCCCGGAGCAGCTCGCCGGCGTGTTCCCGCACCTCGCGCCCGGCGCCGCCCTGTCCCTGGGCGTGGTGGACGGCCGCAACGTCTGGCGCGTGGACGCCGACCGCGCCCTTAGCCTCATCCGCGCGGCCGCCGCGGCCATCGGCCCGGAACGCCTCCTGCTCGCGCCGTCCTGCTCGCTGCTGCACTGCCCGGTGGACCTGGAGGCCGAGACCGGCCTGGCCCCGGAGATCCGCGACCAGATGGCCTTCGCCCTGCAAAAGTGCGCCGAGCTGCGCCGCCTGGCCGACTGCGCGGACGGCCGCGGCTCGGCCTGCGCGGAATGGCTGGCCGGTGAACGCCGCCGGCGCGCAGCGCGCGATCAAAGCCCGCTCTTGCGCAACGCGGCGGTACGCGAACGCGCCGCCGCCGTGACGCCGGAGATGCTCCTGCGCGAGGCCCCCTACCCCACGCGGGCCGGCCTGCAACGCGCCGTGTTGGGCCTGCCCCCGCTGCCCGCCACCACCATCGGCTCCTTCCCGCAGACGCGGGAGGTGCGCTCGGCCCGGGCCAAGTTCCGGCGCGGCGAACTCGCGCCCTCGGAATACGACAACTTCCTGCGCGAGACGATCCGCGAGACCGTGGCGGCGCAGGAGCGCCTGGGCCTCGACGTGCTGGTCCACGGCGAATGCGAACGCAACGACATGGTCGAGCACTTCGGAGAGCGCCTCGCCGGCTTCTGCTTCACCCGGAACGGCTGGGTCCAGAGCTACGGCTCGCGCTGCGTCAAGCCGCCGGTGATCTTCGGCGACGTCAGCCGGCCCGCGCCCATGACCGTGGATTGGGCCGTCTACGCCCAATCCCTGACGCCCCGGCCCGTGAAGGGCATGCTCACCGGCCCGGTGACCATCCTCAACTGGAGCTTCGTGCGCGACGACCAGCCGCGCGCCGAGACCTGCCGGCAGATCGCCCTGGCCCTGCGCGACGAGGTGAACGACCTCCAGACCGCCGGCGTCCGGGTCATCCAGATCGACGAGCCCGCCCTGCGCGAGGGGCTGCCCCTGCGCCGCGCCGACTGGGGCGGCTATTTGAACTGGGCCGTGGCCTGCTTCCGCCTGGCCGCCGCCGTGGCGAAGCCGGAAACGCAGATCCACACCCACATGTGCTACTGCGAGTTCAACGAGATCCTGGACTGGATCGCCGCCATGGACGCCGACGTCATCAGCATCGAGGCCAGCCGCAGCCGCATGGAGCTGCTGGAGGGCTTCCGGACCTTCCGCTATCCCAACGAGGTCGGGCCCGGCGTGTACGACATCCACAGCCCGCGCGTGCCCTCAAGCGAGGAGATGCTGGAGCTGCTGCGCCGCGCCGCCGCCGTCATCCCCGTGGAGCGGCTGTGGGTCAACCCGGACTGCGGGCTCAAGACCCGCGCCTGGCCCGAGGTCATGGCCAGCCTGACCAACATGGTCGAGGCCGCCCGCCTGGCCAGGAAGGAACTCGCCCCGGCGTAACGCCCCGGCGCACCCAGGGGGCTCCCCGCCCCCTGGCCCCGGCCGGAGGCGCGCCCTCAGCCCACGCGCCGCTGCAGGAGCACGAAGTCGGCGAGGCTGAGCAGGACCATGGCCTTGAGCACGGGCACGATGCGCGGGATGGCGCAGATGTCGTGGCGGCCGCCGACGGTGATTTCGACGGGCCGGCCCTGACGGTCGACGGTCTGCTGGGGCCGGGCGATGGACGGGATGGGCTTGACCGCGGCGCGGAGGATCAGCTCCTGGCCGCTGGAGATGCCGCCGAGGATGCCGCCGGCGTTGTTGGAGAGGAAGCCTTCCGGGGTCATGGGGTCGTTGTTGGCGCTGCCGGTGAGCCGGGCCGCCTCCAGCCCCGCGCCGATCTCCACGGCCTTGACCGCGCCCACGCCCATGAGGGCGTAGGCCAGACGCGCGTCGAGCTTGTCGAACACGGGCTCGCCCAGGCCGGCCGGAACGCCGCCGGCGCGGATCTCCACCACCCCGCCCAGGGTGTCGCCCGCGGCCTTGGTTTCGCGCACGCGCGCCTCCCAGGCGTCGACGGCGGCGGCATCGGCGGCGAAGAAGGGCCGGTCGAGGGCCCCGGCGAAGTCGCGCCCCTGCGCCGCAACGCCGCCCAGCTCCACCGTGGCGGCCTGCACGACGACGCCGAGGCCGCTCAAGAACTCCTGGGCCACGGCCCCGCCGGCCACGCGGGATACGGTCTCGCGGGCCGAGGCCCGGCCGCCGCCGCGATAGTCGCGCACGCCGAACTTGGCCTGATAGCTCATGTCCGCGTGACCGGGGCGGAACACGTCCATGATCGCGGCGTAGTCGTGCGAGCGCTGGTCGGTGTTCTCGATCAGGAAACCGATGGCCGTGCCGGTGGTCCGGCCCTCGAACACGCCGGAGAGCAGGCGCACGCGGTCCGGCTCCTTGCGGGCCGTGGCGGCCGGGCCGCCCTGGCCGGGCCGGCGGCGGTCCAGCTCGGTCTGGATGACCGCCTCGGAAAGGGCCACGCCCGGCGGGCAGCCGTCCACCACGCCGCCCAGGGCCGGACCGTGGGATTCGCCGAAGGTCGTCAGCCGGAACAGGCTGCCGAAGGTGTTCGCGCTCATGTGTGCACCGTCCTCGTGCGGGCCGTTCAGCCCAGAATGTCCAGGCAGGCTTCCGCCGCCGCCGCAAAGTCCGCCCCGCCGGAAAACTCCAGCACGGCCGCGCCGTCCAGGGCCTCCAGGCAGGACTCGGAGGAGAGCCGCGCCCGGCCGGCGATGATCCAGGGCAGGTAGAACACGCCCGGCGGCTTGCGCAGGGCCTCCAGCAAATCCGGCCGGCCGCGCAGGTCCACGCGCCGCGCGCGGAAGGGCTCGGCCCCGCCGTGGGTCCAGTTGAGCACCACGACGCCGACGAGGCGGGCGGCCAGACGGAAGCGCCCGGAGCCGAAGCAGCCGTCGATGGTGGCGTCGAACTTGTCCTCCACGGCGCGCAGCTCCGCGACGGGGAGGTGGGCGTAGGCCCGGCGCGAGGCCTCGGGCAGGGCCCGGGCCAGGGGCCCGGCCAGCTCCGGATTGCCCAGGGCCGTGCCGGGATTGACGCGCGGGTGCTTGGGGATGCCGTGGAGCCGGGGCAGGCAGCCGCCCGCCGCGGCCGGCTCGATGAGCACCCGGTCGTTGCTCACGAAATCCAGGCCGCGCGCCAGCAGGTGCAGGGCCAGTGTGGACTTGCCCATGCCGGCGAAGCCGCACAGGGCCAGGGCCCGGCCGCCGCGCGCCACGCCCGAGGCGTGGCCCAGGGCCCAGCCGGAGGCCAGCCGGCGCTCCATGTAGCGCGCGCAGATGAAGTTCACCAGCTGGTTGCGGTGCGCCGCGCAGGGGCCGACGGCCACGTTCCACTCCCGGCCGCCGTCGCGGCCGAAGGCGAAGAGCATGCCCGTGGCCTGCTTGCGGACGATCCGCCCGCCCGAGCGGCCGCCGTCGCGGCCCGGCAGGTCCAGGGCGCGCTCCTTGTCCGGCCGCTTGCCCGGCAGGTGCGGCCGCACCGCCAGCGCGACCGGCGGCTCGGCCACCGGGCCGTCCAGGAACAGGAAGGACAGATCGGCCGGGCCCGTGGCGCGCTCCTCCAGGAATTCCGGAAAATAGCCGCGCAGGTCCGCGATGACGCCGGCGCTGTCGGCGCGCACGTCGAGGCTCAGCTCCTCCAGGCGCAGGCGCAAGGCGTGCGGCGGCGGCGTCTCCCCGGCGCGCCCGGCCAGACCGCCGACCACCTCCGCGAAAAACGGCAGGCTCATGCCTTCAGCTCCTTGAGGCAGTGCGCGGTGAACAGCCGGGCCACGTCCAGCCCCCGCGCGGCCAGCAGCCCCCTGAACCCGCCGAAGGCCGAGACCTCGAAGACGTACGGCCCCGCGGCGGTGAGGGCCACGTCCACGCAGGTGAAGGTCAGGCCGAAGGGCGCCTGGGCCCGGCGCGCCAGCTCGATGATCTCCGCCGGCGGGTCGAAGGGGGCGTAACGGCCGCCGGTGACGGTGCTGGTGCTCCAGCCCTCGCCGTCCTCGGGCCGCCTGCGGGCGTAGGTGGACAGGTACTCGCCGCCGAGGAAGCACACGCCGAGGTCCTGGCCGCGCAAATCCAGCGCCTTCTGGATGTACAGCACCGGGTTGGCGCGGCGGAACTCCGCCAGGGCCGCGGCGATCTCCTCCGGCGCCAGCCCCTCGCCGTCGAGCAGAGCCATGCCGCGCGCCTTGGAGGAGAACAGCGGCTTCAGCACCGCGCGGCCGTAGGCGCGCACGGCGTCCAGGGCCTCCTCCGGGTCCTCGGTGACGGTGGTCGGCGGCAGGGGCGCGCCGGCCGCGGCCAGGGTGACGCTGCAGGCCAGGCGATCCACCAGGCGCAGGATGCGCCCGGGGTCGGAAAAGCAGCGCACCCCGCGCGACGCCGCGGCGCGGAGCATCTCCAGCCGGTCGATCATCTGCGGGGAATACGCGGCCGAGACCTTCTTGACGAACAGGGCGTCCAGGCCGGAGAGGTCCAGCTCCGCGCCGTCCTGGTCCGGGCAGGTCAGCCGGCCGGAGGCGAGGTCCAGCCGCGCGCGGGACAAATCCACCAGATGCCGCCCGCCCGTGGCCTCGGCCACGGCGTCGGCCAGGGTCTCCGAGGACCAGCCCCCGGCGATGCCCACTACCGCGATGCGCACGTCTTCCCAACCCTCCTAGTAGAACAGCACCGGCCGGGGCAGGCTGTAGGCGGACCAGGGATTGCCCCGGTGGGCCACCAGGCCTTCCATGAGGTAGTGCGCGCGCAGGGTCATCTCCCGCGCGAAGTCGTAGTTCAGCTCGAAGCGCGTGCTCGTCACGAACGAGCGCGCCAGCCCCAGCGCCAGCCTGGCCTGCCAGGTCTCGTCCCCGGCGTCGTCGGCGAAGGCGGCGGCGTAGTCGTAGAACGAGCCGATCATGTGGTTGATGCGGCCGCGCAGGCCCGGCTCGAAAATGGGCATGCGGAAAAAGGACACCAGGAACACGGACACGTCCTGGACGAAATCGCCCCGGCGCGTGCGGTGCAGGTCAACGTAATGCACGCGCGGCGCGGCCTGGTCGAAGACGATGTTGTTGGCGTTGAAGTCCCCGTGCAGCAGCACGGTCATGGGCGCGGGCAGTTCGCGCTCCGCCCCGCGGCACAGGGCCAGCAGCACCTCGGTGGAGGGGATGCGCACGGAGCCCAGGGTGCGTCCGTCGCGGAAGCAGTCTGGATGCACGTGGCGCACCGAGGACAGCCGGTTGTCCAGCTGGCGCATGTAGTCCACGGCGGACTCGCCGCGCTCCAGCGTGGCCCGCCAGATGTCGCCCACGGTCTGCTCGAAGACGAAGATGGCGTCCTCCAGGATGTCCCAGGACGCCGTGAGCACCACCTCGGTCCAGGTGCAGCCGGGCAGGAACTCCACGAGCATGGAGGCGCTGTCGCCGTCCTCATAGTAGCTGAAGATGCGCGGCCCCGTGCCCGGCGAGACCTTGCCCCAGAGCTCGATGTTGTCGCGCTCGCGGCGGATCTTGCGGACGTTGCCCTCCTTGAAGATGCCGCTCTGCGCCGGGTCGGGGTGGGCGTCCTTGGGGCTCACGCGGCCGATGCGGCAGCCCGAGCGCGTGCCCCAGATGGAATGGAAGTCGATCTCGTCCAGGTCGCCCTCGAAGCCCGCCGTGCACAGATTCTGCTGCAGGGCCTGGAACTGCTCGATCTTGATCTTCTCGCCGATGACCGAAAAGAGCAGCGCCTCGCCGATGTTCAGCAGCGAGTCGCCGATGCGCTCCAGGTAGCGGAAGATGAAGATGGCGGTGACGAGGTTCTCCACCTCGCGGCCCAGCCGGGCCTCGGCCATGATGCTGTCGAAGTTGTCCTTGTACAGCCGGTCGAGGTCGAACTCCGCGCGGCAGATGCCCAGCGCGCCGCCCACCTCGGCCCGGGAGCGCACGTCCAGGATGCGCCCCAGGCCCTCCTCGATGATGTCGAACAGCGGGCCGGTCTTGTGCCGCTCCAGCACCGAAAGGTCCTTGAGATAGCGCATCTGGCCGGCGATGTTCACGCAGTAGTCGGCGATGCGCTCCAGATTGGCCGAGATGACCTGCAGGCCGCGGATGCGGTCGATGTCGCGCTTGGACAGGCCGCGGCCGGTGTGGATCTTGGCGTAGCAGGTGTCCTCGACGATGTTCTTGAGGTTGTCGATGTAGTCGTCGCGCGAGACGATCTTGTCGCGTCCCTCCTGGGTCGGCGCGGCCACGAAGGCGCGCGTGACGGCCACCTGGCTGGTGACCTCCAGCACCAGGAAGCGGAAATTCTCCTCCAGTCCTTCCAGCGCGATCATCGGCTAGCCCTCGATGGTCAAGGTCTCGCCGGGCTTGGGGCCGTCCTCCACCGGGCAGCGCCAGGAGATGGTCAGGGACAGGCGGCCCTCGCCGCCGCGCTTGCGCGCCTTCACGGTGAAGGTCAGCAGGTCGCGCGGCTCCATGGTGAACTGCTGCTCGCCCGTGGACACCGTGATGCGGCCGTTCTCCAGACCCTCCACCACCGCCTCCAGGTACTGCCGGATGCTCTTCGCGTCCTGCATGGACTCGAACACGAACTTCTGGTCGTAGCCCACTTGCGCCTCCTTCCGCCGCGCCTAGCCGTCGAGCCGGGAGCGGTATTCGCCGATGACCCGCGCCCGGTCCATGTCCGCCACGATGAGCTTCTTGCCGATGGCGAGATCGTCCCAGGCCGGCTGGAGACCGATCTCGCGCCGGGCCTTGGCCGGGAGGCCGCCGGCCTCGCCGTTCTCCACCACGGGGGGCAGGGTCTTCTCGCCCATGTGCGTGTCGTCGCCCATGAACACGAGCATGCGCCGCTCGCCCCGGCCCCGCCGGCGGTTCTTCTCGTACAGCACCTGGATGAGGAACTCCGTGTAGCGCTGGGACTGAGGGTTCCAGACCTCGTAGCCGTCCACGTCGTACTCGGCCAGAAGAATCGGCCAGAACTGCTCCGGGTGCGGAATCACCACCCCGCCGCCGAGCCCGCGCGCCTCCTCGATGACCTCCGAGGTGCGGTAGAAATACGTCAGCGGGAACTGGGCCTTGACCACGGCCTTCACCGCGCGCAGGAACACCTGCACCCGGTTGGCCAGGGCCTGGCCCAGCCACGGCCGCAGCCCGTCCACGAAATTGCGCACGAGCTTGTTCTTGATGGCGTCCACGGGAATGTCGGCGGCGTGCCCGTCCAGCAGGGCCGCCAGCTTGATGCAGCAGACGCGCGCGGCCTCCACCACGCCCTCGTCCGACCCGGCGTCGCGCGCGGCCAGGGCCAGACGCTCGGCGTTGGGCTGCGTCACCGTGCTCACGTAATCGAACAGCTGGCTCTGGCGGTAGGCGTGGGTGTGCGCGAGCATGCTCTTGAGCACCGTGGCGTCCTGGAGGCGCTCGTTCTTGAAATGCAGGAGCAGCTGGACCTTCTGGTTGAACCCGCGCGAATAGCAGTCCACCTCCACGCCGGTGTAGCCGCCGTAGGACAACAGCTCGTTGTGCTGCGTGGGGATGACGAGCTTTTCCCGCGCCGAGGGGTAGGAGGCGTCGATGCGCCGGCGGATCAAATCCAGCGGCACGTGCTCCGGGTGCCAGTGCACGGCCAGCACCGAGTCCTGCAGGGGCTGCACCAGGGCCGGCTCGGCGATGCGCCGGCGCATGTCCTCGTCCAGGCGCAGATCGATGAGCCGGGCGAAGAGGCGCTCGTCATCCTCGGTGACCTCGCGGGTGAGCCGCGCGGCCGCGTCAGGCTGCTTGTCGTCGCACTGCATGGGCGCTCCTTGAACTCCGGCGCGGACGCGTCCGGCCGTCATTTGAACTGGGCATGGCAGGCGGCCTTGCGACGCTCCAGCCGCGCCAAGACATCGGTCAGCGCCGCGGGACCGCGCCCCGCCGCCTCGCGCAGGGCCAGGCAGTCCTCCCGGAACGCGCGGTTGGCCGCCGCGTATTCCTCCCGACCGTGCCCCGCCACCGCGCTCTTGTCCGCCGCGGCGATCTCCGCCAGGGCCAGGAACGACTCCAGCCGCTCCGCCCCGGGGCTGCGCCCGTCCTCCGCCGCCTCGCGCAAGGCCTTGAAGTCCGCCTTCAGCGCCTTCTTCAGCTGACGATATTTTTCGCGCGCGGCGGAATCCGCCTGCGCCGGGGCCGCGCCCCCGTCCGGTCTCCAGCCGCCCATGCCGCCTCTCCTCCGCCTCCGACGTTACGGGATTCGGCCGCTCCTGGCAACGGCGGCCGGCCCGGCGGACCAGTCCCTCAGCGGCCGGCCGGCCGGCCCTCCAGGCGCAGGATCTCCGCCAGGGCCCGCTCGGCCAGCTTCTCCACGCAGGAGCCGCCGCGCAGGACCACCCGCGCCAGGCTGCGGTAGACGGGCTCGCGCTCGACCAGGACCTGCCGGACCTCCTCCACGATGGGCCGGCCCGTGAGCGAGGGCCGCTGCGCGTGCCCGGGCGCGAGCGTCAGCCGCTCGGCCAGCTCCTCCGGATCCACGTCGAGGAAGATCGTCAGCCCGCGCGCCAAAAGCTCGCAGTTGTCCCGGCGCAGCACGATGCCGCCGCCGCAGGACACCACCTGGCCGGAAAACATCGCCACCTCGGACAGGACCAGCGACTCGGCCTCGCGGAAGGCGTCCCAGCCGCCACCGGCCACGATCTCGGCCACGGTCTTGCCCATGCGCAGGCGGATGCGCGAATCCGTGTCCACGAAGGGCCGCTTCAGCTTCGCCGCGAGCCTGCGGCCCAGCGTCGTCTTGCCGCTGGCCCGCGCGCCGATGAGATAGATGTTCGCCTCGCCCGACATGAACGCCCTCCTGCGTGGTGCTCCGCCAATCCTACGGGAAATCCCGCCCGGACACAAACCGCCTTCCGCTCCGCACGTCCTCTTCATCGCCGCGGGTCCAGGGGCGCGCAGCCCCTGGCCGCCGGAGGCTTAATAACGCCACAACGCTGTGGTTTGGGATTCTTGCTCCGCAGGCCAAGGGGCCTCGCCCCTTGGAACCCCATAAAGGAAAGAGCAGGACGCGTTCCGCCCCGGACGCTGAACATGCGACCGCCCAATGCGCCCGGCTCCGCACGTCCTCTTCATCGCCGCAGGTCCAGGGGCGCGCAGCCCCTGGCCGTCGGAGGCTTAATAACGCCACAACGCTGTGGTTTGGGATTCTTGCTCCGCAGGCCAAGGGGCCTCGCCCCTTGGAACCCCATAAAGGAAAGCACAGGACGCGTTCCGCCCCGGACGCTGAACATGCGACCGCCCAATGCGGCCCGCTCCGCACGTCCTCTTCATCGCCGCAGGTCCAGGGACGCGCAGCCCCTGGCCGTCGGAGGCTTAATAACGCCACAACGTTGTGGTTTGGGATTCTTGCTCCGCAGGCCAAGGGGCCTCGCCCCTTGGAACCCCATAAAGGAAAGAGCAGGACGCGTTCCGCCCGGACGCTGAACATGCGACCGCCCAATGCGCCCGGCTCCGCACGTCCTCTTCATCGCCGCAGGTCCAGGGGCGCGAAAGAACCCCGAATGGGGCTGGCCGCCGGAGGCATTCTTCACGCCACGACGTTGTGGTTTGGGATTCATGCTCCGCAGGCCAAGGGGCCTCGCCCCTTGGAACCCCATAAAGGAAAGAGCAACGTCGTGGCGGCGCGGCTGGCGAACGCCGCCGTACCCGCCGCTTGCCTCCGGCGCGGTTCATGCCTACACTGGCCGCCTGCACCAAATCCCTTTCGCAAAGGACCAGCAATGAAAACAGCCATCTTCGGCTTTTCCGGCTCCGGCAAGACCGACATGTTCGCCGCCCTGGCCGGCGAAAAGGCCGCCGCCGCGGGCAACCGCGCCATGGTCAAGGTTCCCGAGCCGCGTCTTGAGCCGCTCATCAAGCTTTTCACCCCCAAGAAGGTCACGCTTTCGGAGATCGAGTATCTCGACGTGCCCGGCGGCGGCGGCAAGGGCAGCGGCTTGGGCGAGCGCGTGCTCAACGACATCCGCCCGTACGACTGCCTGCTCTGCGTCCTGGACGCCTTCTCCGGCCTCTCCGACCCCAGGCAGCAGCTCGGCGCGGTGGAGGCCGACCTCCTCGTCTCCGATCTGGCCGTGGTCGAGAAGCGCCAGGAGCGCATGGCTCTGGACAAGAAGAAGAGCGCCAGTCTGGTGGACCACAAGGAGGAGGAGTGCCTGGTCAAGGCCAGGGCGCTGCTGGAGGCCGAAACGCCGCTGCGCGTGGACGCCGCCCTCTGCGCCGAGCCGGCCATGCGCGGCTTCCGCTTTCTCACGGCCAAGCCCGTGCTCTACGTCTGGAACGTGGCCGAGACGGTCATGGACACCTTCGAGGTGCCGGAGGCCGCGCCCGGCCTGATGCACATGAGCGTCTCCGCCAAGCTGGAGCGCGAGCTCGCGGCCATCACCGACCCCGAGGAGCGGGCCATGTTCCTGGCCGACCTCGGCCTCAAGGAGTCCGCCCTGGACAAGGTCATCTCCCGCACCTACAAGCTCCTCGGCCTCATGAGCTTCCTCACCGCCGGGGACAAGGAGGTCCGCTCCTGGCCCGTGCGCGTGGGCGCCACAGCGCCCGAGGCCGCCGGCGTCATCCACACCGACTTCCAGAAGGGCTTCATCCGCGCCGAGGTCATCGGCTACGCCGACTTCCTCAAGGCCGGGGACTTCAAGCACGCCAAGGAGCTGGGCCTTGCCCGCCTGGAGGGCAAGGATTACATTATGCAGGACGGCGACATCGTCGAATTCCGCTTCAACGTCTGAGCGAGGCCGCGCGCACGCGGAAAGGAGGCCCGCCATGAACGGCGACACGCTCCACGAGGTCCTGCTCGACCGCTCGCGCTGCAACGCCTGCACCGGCTGCTCCGAGGTCTGCCCGGAAATCTTCGGCTGGGACGACGACCTCGGCCAGCCCTACCTCAAGCGCAATTTCGCCACCCACGACGAGGTGCGCGAGGCCATCGCCCTGTGCCCCAAGCGCTGCATCAGCATCGAGGGCTGGACCGAGGACCCTTACTAGGACGGGGACGGCGGCTTGCCGCGCGTTCCGCCGGCACGAAAAAGCGCCGCGGGGCTTCGGCCGCGCGGCGCTTTCGTTTGACCGCGGCCGACGCTCCTGCCTTCTTTCGCCGCCGCCGCGCGCAGAACGAACGACGCCGGCCGGGGGGCGTTTTCCGTACGGGCGGGGGCTTTTCAGAATCCCCGCCGCACGATAGGGGATCCGCATGAACGACGCGCCGCTGCGGGCGCAGCTTTTCCGTCGCATCGACGCGCGGCTGCTGCCCTATCTCTTCCTGCTCTACGTGGTGGCCTACCTGGACCGCGTCAACGTGTCCTTCGCCGCGCCGGGGCTCGTGCGCACGCTGGGCTTCTCCAGCTCGGTCTTCGGCCTGGGCGCGGGGATGTTCTTCGCCGGGTACGTGCTCTGCGAGGTGCCGAGCAACCTCATCCTGAAACGCGTGGGCGCGCGCATCTGGATCGCGCGGATCATGCTCTCCTGGGGCCTGGTGGCCTGCGCCATGACCCTGGTGCATGCGCCCTGGTCCTTCCACGCCCTGCGTTTCCTGCTGGGCGTGGCCGAGGCCGGTTTCCTGCCCGGCATCATCTACGCCCTGACCCTGTGGTATCCGCCGGCCCGCCGGGCCCGCGCCGTGGCTTTGTTCATGGCCGCGACCTCCGTGGCCGGGCTCGTGGGCGCGCCGCTCTCCGGCCTGCTCCTCCGGCTCGACGGCGGCCTCGGCCTGCACGGCTGGCAGTGGATGTTCCTGCTGGAGGGCGTGCCGGCGCTCCTGCTGGGCCTTTCGGTGCTCCGCCTGCTGCCCGATGGCCCCGACGAAGCGTCCTGGCTCTCCCCGGCCGACCGCGCCGAACTGGCCGCGGCCATGCGCGAGGACGTTCCGGCCGCGCCGGAGGAGCCGCAGGCGCTGCGTCCGGCGCTGGCAGCCCTGATGCGCGATCGCCGCGTCTGGCTCCTCAGCTTCGCCTATTTCACCCTCTGCTTGGGCATGTACGGGCTGGTCATGTGGATGCCCACCCTGCTCGGCGAACTCCTGGGCCCCGAGGCGACGCCGGAGCGCATCGGCCTGCTCTCGGTCGTGCCCTACCTCGGCGGCGCGGTGGGCATGGTGCTCATCGGCCGGCGGTCCGACCGCAGCGGCGAACGCCGCTGGCACACCGCCGGGCCGCTCTTCGCCAGCGCGGCCGGGTTCCTGCTCAGCCTCTGGCCCGGCGGCGCGGCCCTGGCCGGGACATGGTGGAGCCTCGGCTGCTTCACCCTGGCCACCATGGGCGTCTGGGGGCTGCTGGGCCCCTTCTGGACCATTCCCACCGGCTTCCTGCGCGGCACGGCCGCGGCCGCGGGCGTCGCCCTGATCAACTCCCTCGGCAACATCGGCGGCTTCGCCGGTCCGGCGCTGGTGGGCATCGTGCGCGACGCCACCGGCAGCCACACGGCCGGATTCGCCGCCATCGCCGCGTGCATGGCCCTGGGCGGCTGCTCCGTGCTGGTCGCCACTAGGAAGGGGCGCTGAGGCACCCAGCGTCAGCGCGGGAGGGACGCCTCCGCCTGCGCCTCCTGACCTACCCGCCGTCCATGGCGGCCCGCGTCACAGCGCCCACGCCGGGGCGGCGGCGGCGGCGAACTCCGCAAATCTCGTCGGCGGCCGGCCGGTTATCCGCGCGACGCCATCCGTCGTGCGATCCTCGCTGCCCCTTGCAATGGCTTCATCCAGCCCGGCCAGGATGCGCGCATAGTCCGGCGGCAGGCCCGACAGCGCTTCGAAACGGGCTGCCAGGGCCGCCACGTCGAGCCTGCGATGGGTGACGCGCTGCCCGATGGCCCCGCTGATGCGGTCCGCGACGTCAGCATAGGACAGCGCTTCGGGGCCGGTCAGGATGATGTCCGTGTTCGGCATGTCCGGGTCGGTCAAGGCCTTGGCCGCAACGGCCGCGATGTCGTCTGCGCTGATGAAGCCGACCCTGCCGTCGCCCGTGGCGGAATAGATGGCCCGCTCGTTTCGGATGGTGTCCCTGTGCTGCTGCTCGGAAAAATTCTGCATGAACCAACTGGGCCGCAAAACGGTCCACTTCGGCGCGTTGGCGGCCAGGTACGCATGGACCGCACCCATCATGGGGCCGCCGGGCTCCAGCGAGGAGGCGCTCAGCAGCACCAGGCGGCCGACTCCGGCCTCGATGAGATGGTCGATGAAGGGCTTCATGCCCGTCAAGACATCGGACACGCCCTCCGGGGCGAGCAGGTACGCCACCCCGATGTCCCTACCGGCGGGCTCGAAGGTCGCGGGGTCGAGCCAGTCGAAGCGGACGGACCACGCGCCTTCGCCGCCGCGGCTGGCCGCCCGGACGCCGCGCCCCAGGCCGCGCAGACGCTCAACAACGCGCCGCCCGGTCTTGCCCGTGGCCCCTGTGACGAGAATATTGCCAACGCTCATGGCTTGCCCTCCTGCGTGGCGGCGATCACCACAAGCGGATTCCAGTAGTCACGGTACAGTGCGATCCTGCCCTCCCGCAGCGTGATCACGGAGACATAGCGCTGCCAATACGGTTTTCCCGTGGCCCTCGCCGTGCCCTCGCAGCGGAACTCCAGCACGGCCCGGGTCCCTTCCCGCCCAAGCAGCACCTCCACATCGAGCATCTCGCCGATGGACAGCAGACCGCTCACCAGCCTGAGGTGGGATTCGATGGCCTTGCGTCCGTCGAGCCTCCGGGGGAGGCCTGCCGGAGCATAGGGGAACTCCAGCACCCCGTCGGGCGTGAACATGTCGATGAAGCTCTCCGCCGGTGCGAGCGCATCGGCAAGATGCGTTCGCAGCAAACGTGCGAGGCTCTCGACGGGATCGTCGTGCTCGGACATTGCAGCCACCCTTTGTTTGTGGTTTAGTCATCGGAACGGCGTCGTTCCAACCAAGATAGGTGCTTCACGGATGAAACGCAAGCGTATCGACGAAGAAGAATCCAAGCACACGCCAAAGAGGAAACCGAGCGGCGCGGCGGTGATGCAGCCGGCCGTCACCGAGGCCCTGACTCGGGCCCTGTTCATCAAGTGGGCCGAGTCCGGCTATGCGGCCTTGAGCCTTGAGGCCGTGGCCAAACTGGCCGGCGTGGGCAAGGCCGCCCTGTATCGGCGCTGGCCCTCGAAGCTGGCCATGGTCCTGGACCGGTTGGAAGCCGTCGGGCTACGCATGACGGACGTCCCGGACCAGGGCTCTCTGGCCGGTGATGTGCGTTCGCTCCTGCTCGCCACGCGCCGGGTGCTGCGCCATCCGCTCGTGCGGCGGATCGTGGCCGACCTGCACTCGGAGATCGTGCGCACCGCCGAGCTGCGGGAAGCGGTCCGCCCGTTCCAGGTCGCCCGACGCGAGCGGGCCGACGCCGTGCTCAATCGCGCCATCGCGCGCGGCGAGCTGCCCGCGAGCATTGATTTCGAGTTGGCCAAGGACATGCTGGCCGCCCCGCTTTATTGGCGCATGGTCGTGTTGGGCAGGCCCGCGTCCCTGGACTACATCAACCACCTCGCCGCAACCACCGTGACTGCGCTGCGCGATGGTGAAGGCGCGGCCACGCCGTCCGCAAATCTTACAGATTGCCCGTGACGATCTGCCGCGCCTTGGCGTCCCAGGAAAACGTGCAGCGCTCCATGACCTGTTCAACGTAGAGCGACGCGCCGCCCATCTTGACGGCCACGCCGGGATAGGCGGCCCCGCGGACGATTATGCGGGCGGTCCGGACGCGCTCCATGTGCTCGCGGGCCATTTCGGCCAGCCGGGCCTGGATCTGCCGCAGGCGGCTCGCGACGCCCTCGCGTTTGGCGAGGAGTTCCTCGGCCTCGGCGCGGCGCTCGTCAGTCAGGCGCGCCAGGGCGGCCGCGCCGTCGCCCTCGCCCAGGAGCAGCAGGGCGCGCTGGCGCAGGGCCTTGAGCTCGCGCATCTCCTGCACCAGGGCGGCGACCTCCGGGGTCTCGTGGCTGATGGCCAGGGTGGTGGACGCGCCGCTCTCGGCCCCGGCCTGGAAGACCTCCAGCCCGCACGAGCAGACGACGATGCCGCCCATGACGCGGCCCTTGGGGTCGCTGACGCGCACGAACCCGCCGGAGGTCACACGGGAGCCCTTGGCGGCGCTGCCGCCGATGATGGCCAGACGCACGTGCACATCGCCGCCGGCCTCGATCTGGGCGTTGTGGGTGTAGTTGGCGCTGAAGGCCCCGCCGGCGCGCACGAAGGCGGCCTCGTCGGCGGACATGAACACGCCGCCGCGCACGCGGACCTCACCGCCGGCCACGACGCGGGCGCTTTCGACCATGCCCTCGACGATGACCGCGCCCGGGGCCTCCACGGCGAAACCGGAGCGCACGGTGCCGCCGATGCGCACCGAGCCCCGGCCGAGAATCAGGTTGCCGGTGCTGAAGTCCACGTCGCCGGGCACGCTGAGCAGCTCGGACACGTCGAGGCTGGACGCGCCGATGAGCACCGCGCCGTCCTGGCGCGCGCGCAGGCGCACGACGCCGTGATCATCGGCGGGCAGGGCCTCCACGCCGCGGCCCAGGGACAGGCGCAGGGGCCGGCCGTCGCGCGCCCGGGCCTCGCGCCCCAGCACGTCGCGACCGGGCGCGCCCTTGGTGGGCGGGAGCAGGAGGGCCACGTCCTGGCCCTGGACCGCCACGGGGAAGGGGCCGCGGTCGCGGTAGTCGATGCGCGCGTTCTCGTCCGGCGGTTCCGGCGGGGCGCAGTTCGCGCAGAGCGGCTCCAGGCGGCCGTCCGCGCCGTGGACCGGCGGCTCGCCGCGCGCCGCGACGACGTTCTCCACGGCCTGGCCGGAGGCGCGCGCCTGGGCCAGCCCGCGCACGATGGCCTCCAGGTCGATGCCGTAGCTGACGCCCTGGCCGGCGAGGGCGAGCACCACGGCCTCGGGCGGGATCTCCCGCCCCAGGGCGTCCCGCGGCGGCAGGTCGACGACAGCCTGAAGGCGGTCGTCCGTGACGCGCGCCAGGGGCTCCAGGCGCACGAAGGTTTCCGCGCCGCCGGCGTCGCTGTGCAGGACGCCGGCCGTGCGGGCGGTGAGCAGGCCGTCCGGGCCGCGCTCCAGGCCCTGTCCGGCGCGGATCTCGCGGGCCGGCGCGGCGTTGGCGGGCGGCACGGGCTGGCCGGCCACGTCGCGTCCCGCGCGGCCGGGCACGGCCGGAAAGAGGCGGCCGACGACCTGGCCGGGAAAGACCGGAAGATTCACGGCGGCGGCGGGCTCGAAACGGGCGTCCACGGGCTCCTGGGGCCTGACGCCGCGGACGATGACCAGATGGCGGGCGTCCTGCCCGGCCAGCAGCAGACGTACGGCCTCGGCCGCGTTGTCCTCGTCCGGGACCGCGGCGACGCCGGCCGCGCGCAGGGCCTCGCGCAGGAGGGTCAGGGACAGCGGCCGGCCGCGTCCCCGGGCGGGCTCATAGCGCGTGACGCCGACCTTCATGCGGTCGGGCGTGCCGCCAAAGCGCAGACGCGCGTCGCGGTCGGCCGGGCCCTCACCCGTCACGGCGCTCGCCCCCCGGCCGCTTCGGCGGCAGGCGGCAGGACTCGCTGCAGCAGGTGCCGTAGAGAAAGCCGTTGTAGGCGTGGAGGATGCGCTCCTCCCTGCGACGGCGCTCGGGCGCGAGCGGGACGCGCGGGGTCGCGGCGTCTTTGGCCAGCACGGCGTCCCAGGCGGGTATGTGCGCCGCGCCGTTGGCCAGGCACTCGCCCGTGGCGGTGTCCAGGATGCTCGCGCCCATGGAGTCCGTGGCCACGGCCAGCGGCACCGGGCCGCCGGGGAAGAGCCGGGCGCAGCTCACGGTCTCGCGCTCGAAGCTGCCCACGTCGCCGGCGCAGAACACGAGCAGCAGCACGGGCAGGTCCCCGTGGTAGGCCACGAGGTCGATGACCCGGCCGGTGTCCTCGCCGTCGATCTGGAACACCAGCGGCACCTTGGCGCGGAGCGCGTCGCGCGGGTAGCCCTTCTCCTCCACGAGGAGGCGGGCCAGGGCCTGGCGGAACTCCTCGTAGGTGGTCTCCTCGATGGACTTCCCGGAAAGATAGTCGGTGAGCATGCCGCCGAGGCTGACTTCGTGCATGACGCCCTCCCTGCAGGTTGACGGCGCGCCGGGCGCGTTCACGTGGGCGCTGGCCGCGTCCGCCCCGCAGTCATGATTTACGGAATCCTCGCGTATTTCTCAATACGCACATTGCGCCCCCGCCCTGCGCGCCGTCCTGGAGCCGGCCGCCGCCGGAATCGACGCAAAGGGCCCGCCGAAGCGGGCCCTGGATGAGCGGGAAACGGCGCAGCGGGCCTACGGCAGGAGCTGCCGCCCGGCCAGGATGGCGTAGTCGAACACGCGCGCGGGGGCCATGCCCAGCACCAGCACCACGGCGGCCAGCACGCCCGCGCCGCAGACGCTGAAGGCGCTCGTGTCCGGCACGGGGGCGTTCTCGCCGGCCTCGTGGGTGTAGGCGTGGCGCACCAGGCTCAGGTAGTAGTAGATGGCGATGGCGCTGTTCACGACAAGGGTGATCACCAGCCAGTTGTAGCCGTGGTCCCAGGCCGCGGCGATGAGGAAGAACTTGCCCATGAAGCCCATGGTCGGCGGCAGGCCGACCAACGCGAAGGCCCCCACGGCGAGGGCGAAGGCCAGACCCGGGGCGCGCTTGTACAGGCCGTTCAGGTCGTCGAGTTGGAGGTTGCGGCCGTCGGAGGCCACGCGGCTGATGACCCAGAAGCAGAGCAGGTTCATGGCCACGTAGGCCAGGGCGTAGAAGGCCGCGGCGGAAAGCCCCAGGGCCGTGCCCGAGACCAGCCCGACCATCATGTAGCCGGCGTGGGCCACGGAGGAGAAGCCGAGCAGGCGCTTCACGTCCTTCTGGGCCAGGGCGCAGAGGTTGCCGAAGGTCATCGACAGGCCGCCGAGCACGGCGATGAGCGTGGTGATCTCCAGGCCGGGCTTCAGCAGCGCGGCCAGGCGGACGAGGACCACGGCCGCGCCCAGCTTGGGCAGGGTGGCGGCGAAGCCCGCGGTCTCGTTGCTCGCGCCCTGGTACACGTCCGGGCACCAGAAGTGGAACGGGAACAGCGCCAGCTTGAAGAACATGCCGCCCATGAACAGGGTCAGGCCGACCACGGCCATGGGCTGGGCCTCCCAGGTCCAGGTGCGCTGGGCCAGCTGGGCGATGTAGCTCGTGTTCTGGCTGGCCAGGATGTACGAGAAGCCGTAGAGCGCGAGGGCCGTGGCCACGGCGCCGAAGAGGATGTACTTGATGCCGGCCTCGGCCGCGCCCTTCTCCCGGCCGCGCAGGGGAATCACCGCATAGAGGCTGTAGGACGAGAGTTCCAGGGCGATGTAGATGGTGATCAGCTCCACGGCCGAGGACAGGAGCATCAGCCCCCAGGCGCAAAGCGCCAGGAACATGAAGTAGTCCGGACGCTTGCGCTCCTCCAGGCTGGGCTGGCGGGCGGCGTTGAGCACGGCCACGTAGAACCCGGCGGAGATGGCCAGCTTGAAGAACTGCGAGAGGGCGTCCACCTTGTAGACCCCGCCGAACAGCAGCCCCTCGGCCTTGAAGGCGGCGATGTTCACGAACACGCCGAAGGCCGCGAAGAACGGCAGCCAGCGCTCGGCCGGCGGCGTCTCCGAGCCCTTGCCGTCGCCCAGGCTCTGGCAGAACAGGGCCACGACGAGCAGGAGCTGGTACAGTTCCGGGACGATATTCATGAGGTTGAACTCCACGGCTGCCTCTCCCTAGTTGTTGACCGGTTGGGCGGTGGCGGAAGCGTCCGCCGGGGCTTCGGCTTCGGAAGGCGCGGCGGCGGCCACGACGGCCTGGGCCACGGCCGCGGGCGCGGCGGCGGCCTGGGCCGTCTGCACCGTCTTGCGGCCGTTGAAGTCGCCGAGCAGCTTGGCCACGGACGGGTCGATGACGTCGAAGAAGACCTTGGGCGCGAGGCCGATGTACAGCACGAAGACCGCCGGAATGATCAGGTAGGTCCACTCGCGGGTGTTCAGGTCGCGCCAGCCCTTGGCCGTGCCGGGCCGGCCCCAGGCCATCTTGAGGCTCACGCGGAACATGTAGGCCGCGCCCAAAAGCGCGCCGGGCACCAGCAGCCCGCCGACGACGTAGCTCTGCTGGAACGCGCCGGTGAACACCAGCATCTCGCCCACGAAGCCGTTGGTGCCGGGGAAGCCGAAGCTGGCCAGGGCGTACAGGCCCCAGAAGCCCATGAACGCCGGCAGGTACTTGCCCAGGCCCATGTTGTCGCTGATGGCGCGGCTGTGGCTGCGCTCGTACACCGTGCCGATCATCATGAACAGCGCGCCGGTGACGATGCCGTGGTTGAGCATCTGGAACAGCGCGCCTTCGACGCCGCGCACGTTGAACAGGAAGATGCCCAGGGTGACGAAGCCCATGTGGCCGACGGAGGAGTAGGCCACCAGCTTCTTGATGTCCTCCTGGCCCAGGGCCACGGCCCCGCCGTAGAGGATGCTGGCGATGGAGATGGCCACCATCATGGGCGCGAAGTACTCGCTGGCGGCCGGGGTCAGCGGCAGGCAGAAGCGCAGGAAGCCGTAGGTGCCCATCTTAAGCAGCACCGCGGCCAGGATGACCGAGCCGGCCGAGGGCGCCTGCACGTGGGCCGCGGGCAGCCAGGTGTGGAACGGGAACATCGGGACCTTGATGGCGAAGGCCAGCGCCATGGCCAGAAACGCCCAGAACTGGAAGCGGAAGCTGAAGCTCTGCTGCATGAGCTCCGGGATGGAGAAGGTTCCGCCGGTGACGCGGAAGGCCACGATGGCGGCGAGCAGCAGCGTCGAGCCCGCCAGCGTGTACAGGAAGAACTTCAGCGAGGCGTAGCGGCGCTGGTCGCCGCCCCAGACCGCGATGAGCAGGTACATGGGGATGAGCATGGCCTCCCAGAAGACGTAGAACAGCACCAGGTCCAGCGCGCTGAACACGCCCACGCAGGCGCTCGTCATGAACAGGAGGCAGAAATGGAACTCCTTGACGCGCTTGGAGATGTACGTCCAGGAGCACAGCACGCACAGGGGCAGCACCGCCAGCGTCAGCAGGATCATCAGGTAGCTGATGCCGTCCAGGGCGAGGTGGTATTGCAGGCCCCACTGGGGGACCCAGGCCGCCCGCTCCACGAACTGCCAGTCCGGGATGAATTTGAAGGTGAGCAGCGGGAGCCCCAGGATGAGCTCCAGGATCGACGCGCCCATGGTGTAGACGCGCGCGACCTGCGGGCTCTTGATGAGGAACAGCCCCGCCGCGGCCACGAGCGGGAACACGATCAGGCTTGTTAAAACCGGGTATCCGAAGTCCAAGGCTCGCTCTCCGTCTCGTTGCGGGGTTTAGGCAAGGTACCAGACCAGGGCGAAGATGCCGAGCGCCAGGGCGGCGGCCAGGCCCAGGTAGTCCTGGAGCCGGCCGTTCTGGAGGCGCGCGCCGATCACGCCGACGTTCTGCACCGTATACGCCGAGCCATCCACCACGGTGTCGATTCCCTTGGTGTCGAACCAGACAGTGCCCCGCGCCAGGGCCAGCAGACCGCGCAGGCCCGCGGCGCGGTAGGCCTCGGTCCAGCGGTCGTCAAGCCAGGCGAGGGGCTTGGAGACCAGGGCGAGCACGCCCCGGCCGATGAGCCGGTAGAAGAAGTCGAAGTCCAGGTTGGTCTTGGCGTGCGGAGTAATGATGTCCCGCGTGAAGTAGAAGGCCAGCCCGGAGAAGCCCAGGAGGAGCAGCGCCTGGAGCACGTGCCACACGGTCCAGGGGTGGTACATCTCCTCCATCTCGAAGGGCAGGAAGCGGTAGAGCATGTCCGGGTACAGGCCCTGGGCGACGCACAGCGCCGCGCCCATGGCCATGCCCAGGTACATGTTCCAGGGAATGGGCCTCAGGACGATCTTGTCGTTGGCCGGCTTGGCCCAGAAGGCGAAGTACGGCAGCTTGATGCCCACCGAGAGGAACGTGCCCACCGCGGCGACCTCCATGCCGATGGCCAGCCAGGTGCGGTGCGCCTCCGCCGCGCCGGTGATGGTCATGGTCTTGGAGATGAAGCCGTTGAACAGCGGCATGCCGGAGATGGACAGGGCCGCCACCATGTAGAAGACCATGACCCAGGGCAGCCGGTGGACCAGGCCGCCGAGGCGGTCCAGCTTGGTGGTGCCCGCGGCGTACAGCAGGCAGCCCGTGCCCATGAACAGCAGGCCCTTGTACAGGATGTGCGCGTAAGCGTGGGCCGTTGCGCCGTTCAGGGTCATGGCCGTGCCGATGCCGATGCCGGCGACCATGTACCCGACCTGGGAGACGATGTGGTAGGACAGGATGCGCCGGGCGTTGTTCTCGATGCACGCGTAGAGCACGCCGTAGACGCACATGACGGTGCCAGCCACGGCCAGGGCCTCGACCCCGGCGAAGCCGCGCATGAGCACGTACACCGCGGTCTTGGTGGTGTAGGCGCACATGAACACCGAGCCGGTCACGGTGCCCTCGGGATAGGCGTCGGGCAGCCAGGCGTGCAGCGGCACCACCGCGGCGTTGACGCAGAAGCCGAGCATGATCATCCAGTCGTAGGTCTGCATGGCCGCCGGCTGCACCGCGTCGAAGGCGAAGGAGCCGATGGCCTTGTAGCGCAGGAGCAGGCCGATGAGCAGGAACAGGCCGCCGATGGTGTGGTACAGGAAGTAGCGGAAGCCCGCCTTGGTGCTGATGGGGTTCCTGGCCAGCCAGATCAGGAAGGTCGAGCCGATGCTCATGAGCTCCCAGAAGACGAACAGGGTCAGGAAGTCGCCGGCGAAGGTGCAGCCGAAGGCCCCGCCCACGTAGACGCAGGCCATGATGTGCTGGAGCCGGTCCTCCACGTGCAGGGCGTAGACCATGCCGATGAGGCTCATGACCGCAAAGACCTGGGCGAAGACCAGCGAGAGCTTGTCCACCCGGCCGAAGAGCAGGGTCTGACCCAGCCAGTGGGCCTGGCCGTAGAGCCCGGGCTCGATGGTCATGACGCTCCAGATGGCCACCACCGGCGGCAGCAGCAGCAGCCAGCGCCAGGCCTTGCCCGAGAGGAAGGGCAGCAGGAGCCCCAGGGCGTAGAAGCCCACGGTCGGGTGGATGAACAGGTTAGCGGTTGCGCTCATAATAGTCGTCCCCCCGGCTGATCATGGGCTGCACGATTTTCTTCATGATGATGACCATGGCCAGGCCGACCACGAGCCCGAACACGGCCCAGAAGCCGGGATACGCGTCGAACACGTACTCCGCCTCATGGGGCCGGATGAACACGTTGGCCACCACCAGCCCGGCCAGGCCCAGGAAGAACAGGACCGCGATGGGTCCGGTCCAGCGCCTGAGCGCATTCAGCAGCATTCCGAACAAGCTCATATCCGGCCCCCTAGAACTTGCCAAACACGCGGACGAAATCCATGAACAGCGCGGGATAGAATCCCAGCAGCACCGAGATGGCCCCCGTGGCGCACAGCGGGACGACCATGCTCAGGGGCGCCTCCCTGTAGTGGTCCCAGTGCGGGTTGTCGGGCGCGGGCTCCTTGAAGAAGGCCCGGTAGATCACCGGCACGAAGTAGCCGGCGTTCAGCGCCGTGGAGAGCATGAAGGCCAGGAAGATGATCATCTGGCCGGCCTGGAGCGCGCCGTTGACGATGTACCATTTGCTGACGAAGCCGCACACCGGCGGCATGCCGATCATCGACAGGGCGGCGATGGCGAAGGCCCCGAAGGTCCAGGGCATCTTGCGGCCCAGGCCGTCCATGAGGCTGATCTTCTTCAGGTGCGTGGCCACGTAGATGGCGCCGGCCGCGAAGAACAGCGTGATCTTGGAGAAGGCGTGGTGGGCGATGTGGGCCATGCCGCCCTGCACCGCCATGGGCGTCAGCAGCGCCACGCCGCAGACGACGTAGGACAGCTGGGCCACGGTGGAATAGGCCAGCCGGGCCTTGAGGTCGTCCTTGGTCAGGGCGATGAGGCTGGCCGCGGTGAGGGTGAAGGCCGCCACCGCCGCCGTGGGGATGCCCAGGCCGAGCTGGTCCATCACCCCGACGCCGAAGCCGGAAAGGATGATCCGGCAGACGCAGAACACGCCCGCCTTGACCACGGCCACCGCGTGCAGCAGGGCCGAAACCGGCGTGGGCGCGACCATGGCCGAGGGCAGCCAGTTGTGGAAGGGCATGAGCGCCGCCTTGCCGATGCCCGCGATGTACAGGACGTAGGTGACGGACACGGCGACGGGATGGGCCGCCACGACCTCGGGCGGGAACATGCCGGCGACCACGTCGCCCAGGTGGAAGTCCAGGGTGCCGAGGAGCACGTAGGTCATGACCATGGCCGGCAGCAGGAACAGCTTGGAGGTGCCCATCAGGTAGACGATGTACTTGCGGCCGCCGCTGAAGGCCTCGTCGTCCTGGTGGTGGGCGACCAGCGGGTAGGTGAACACGGTGATGACCTCGTAGAAGAGGTACAGCGTGAACACGTTGGCCGAGAGGGCCACGCCCTCGGCCCCGAAGATGGCCACGGCGAAGCAGACGTAGTAGCGGGTCTGCGCGTGCTCATCCAGGCTGCGCATGTAGCCGATGTTGTAGCTGGTGGCGAACATCCAGAGGAACGAGGCCACCAGGGCGAAGATGAGCGAAAGCCCGTCGGCCATGAAGGTCACGGTGATGCCGGGCATGATCTGGAACATCGTGTACTTCCAGATGTTCCCGGCCAGGACCTGGGGGGCCAGGGACAGCACCGCGGCGAAGGTCAGCGCGCCGGCGGCGAAGGACACGCCCTCGCGGCGGTTGATGTTCTTCCGGCAGAGCCAGATGAACAACGGCGCGACCAGGGTCACGGCGATGGGGATGAGCACGCGTGCGCTTTCGATGATCCCGGTCATTGCGCTACCCCTTCAGCGTCGTCACTGCGTTGGATTTGGCGGAGCCGAAGCGCCGGACCACGACCACGATGATGGCCAGGACGAGGGTCGCCTCGGCCGCGGCCAGACCCATGACGAACAGCGTGCCCAGCTGGCCCAGGACCGCGTTGGCCGGGGTGAGCTGCGCCGCGGCCACGATGGACAGGCCCGCGCCGTTGAGCATGAGCTCCACGCAGATGAGCATGCCCACCAGGGTCTTGCGCTGCGTGATGCCGAAAAGCCCCGCCACGAGCAGGATCAGGGCCACCAGCTGATACATTGCCAGGGGGCTCATTTGCCGTTCCTCCTCTCCCAGGCCAGGAGCACGGCCCCGGCCATGGACACCAACAGCACCACGGAAATCAGCTCGAACGCCAGACCGTAAGGCCCGAGCAGCCCCAGGCCCAGCTTCTCGATGGCGACCTCCACCGGCACGCCCGTGGTGGCCAGCGGATGGGTCAGGACCAGCCAGCCGAGCACCCCGCCCACGACGAGCACGGCCGCCAGCGCCAGCGCGTTCTGCCGCACCGGCGCGCTCTCGGACTCCTCGCCCCCGGCGTCGGCGCGGGTGAGCATGATCGCGAAGAAGATGAGCACGCAGACCGCGCCCACGTAGATGAGGATCTGCATGAGCGCCAGGAAGGCGCTGTTGAGCAGCATGTACATGCCGGCCACGCCGAGCAGCGTGGCCACGAGGCCGATCATGGCCCGCACCAGGCTCTTGGAGCCCACGGCCAGCAGGCTGCCGCCGAGGATGATCAGCGTGTACGCACCGAACGCGATTTTCGCCATGAGTTCCATAGCCTAGGCCTCGCTCTTGTCTGTCGGCGCGGCCGCCTCGTCCAGGCCTTCCATGACGGCCTGGTCCTTCAGCATGGCCACGAGGTCGAAGTGGAAGTCCGAGCGGCTGTAGCCGGCGGCGTAGGCGTTGCCCTTGAAGGCCAGCGCGCCCACGGGGCAGTTCTCCATGCAGGTGCCGCACAGGCTGCACAGGGTGAAGTCGTAGAGGAACTTTTCGGGGTCCTTGGGGGTCTTGTCCTTGACCTTTTCGCCCTTGGCCTTGGCCTCGGCGATGGCCTTCTCCTCCTCGGGCGTGGGCTTGGGGGCCTTGCGCTTGACCACCGTGAGGCAGTTGGACGGGCAGGCCAGGGCGCACATGCCGCAGGAGATGCAGCGCGGCTTGGTCTTGTCCTTGGGCGTCGAGACCATGACCAGGTGCGCCTTGTAGGTGTCCAGGTTGGGCACGGCCGCCCAGGGGTAGCGCACGGTGCGCTGCGGCTCCACGAAATATTTGCCGGTGACCCTGAGCCCCACCATGAGGCTCCAGAGGTCGGACAGGGTCTTGCAGGCTTCCTTGACGACGTGCATGGCGTTCCTCCCCTACCAGCGCACTTCGGAGAACTGGGCCAGCTTCACGAAGAAGCTCGTGGCGAGCAGGTTGACCACGGCCAGCGGCAGCAGCCACTTCCAGTTGATGTTCAGAAGCTGGTCGAAGCGCACGCGCGGGAACGTCCAGCGGAAGAACACGAACAGGAGCATCAGCAGCGAGACCTTGAGCAGGAACCACACCGGGCCGGGCAGCACCGGCCCGTGCCAGCCGCCCAGGAACAGCGCCGTGGCCACGGAGCAGACCACGACCATGTTCGCGTACTCGGCCAGGAAGAACATGCCGAAGCCCATGCCGGAGTATTCCGTGTGGAAGCCGGCGGTGATTTCGCTTTCGCCCTCGGGCAGGTCGAAGGGCGCGCGGTTGGTCTCGGCCAGGGCGCAGACGACGTAGATCAGGAAGGCCAGGGGCTGGGTCATGATGTTCCAGTTCCAGGGCCAGGTGCCCTGGGCCTTGACCACCGTGGCCAGGTTCAGGCTGCCGGCCACGAAGGACACGGCCAGCACCGAGAGGAGCAGCGGGATTTCATAGGCCACGGACTGGGACACCGCGCGGGCCGCGCCCAGCAGGCCGTACTTGTTGTTCGCGGCCCAGCCGGCCAGGATCAGCGAGAGCACGGTGAGCCCGGCGAAGGCCAGGATCAGCAGCAGGCCCAGGTTGATGTCCAGGGCCACGAGCCCGTCGCCCACGGGCAGCGGCAGGTAGAGCAGGAGCACCGGCAGGAAGGCCAGCAGCGGCGCGAGCCAGAAGAGCACGGGGTCGGCGTTGTCGGGCATGAACAACTGCTTGCCCACGAGCTTGAGGGCGTCGGCCAGGGGCTGGAGCAGGCCGAAGGGCCCGACCTCGTAGGGGCCGGGGCGGCGCTGGATGTGACCAGCCACTTTCCGTTCCACCCAGACCATCACCAGGCCGATGAGGCCCACGGCCACCGCCACCGCCACGAGGGCGACGAGGATGCGGATGAGTTCAGCAGGCATCTGGTTCTCCTACCTGTCGATTTCCGGAATGACCAAGTCGAGGCTGCCCAGGATGGCCACGGCGTCGGCCAAAAGCGTCCCGCGCGAGACCTCGGCGAAGAGGCTCAGGTTGCTGTAGCCCGGCGCGCGCAGCTTGACGCGGTACATGTTCTTGCCGCCGTCCGAGGCCAGGTACACGCCGACCTTGCCGCGGCCGCCCTCGATGGCGCAGTAGGACTCGCCCGCGGGCGCCTTCCACTGCGGCTTGGGCGCGCCCTTCACGATCACGTCGCCCTCGGGCATCATGTCCAGGCACTGCTCGATGATCCGCAGGCTCTGCTCGATCTCGGCCATGCGCACGTCGTAGCGGCCGCGGGCGTCCTTGAGCCCGCTGATGGGGATCTCGAAATCCAGCTTGGGATAGACCGAGTAGGGCTCGGCGCGGCGCACGTCGTACTTGATGCCCGAGCCGCGCGCCACCGGGCCCGTGGCCCCGTAGGAGCGGCAGAGGTCGGGCTCGATGACGCCGATGTCCTCGATGCGCTTGCGCAGGATGATGTTGTCGCTGACGAGGTCCTTGTACATGGGCAGCCGGCCGCGCAGCCAGGGAATGAACTCGCGGATGCGGCGGATGCAGTCGTCGCTCAGGTCCCGGGCCACGCCGCCGACGCGGAAGTAGCTGTAGGTGAGCCGCGAGCCCGTGGGGTCCTGCAGGATGTCCAGGATCTTCTCGCGGTCGTCGAAGGCGTACATGATCGGCGTGAAGGCCCCGAGGTCGAGCAGATACGCCCCCCACCACAGGAGGTGCGAGCTGATGCGGTTGAACTCGCAGGTGATCACGCGGACGTACTCCGCGCGCTCGGGCACCTCGATGCCGGCGAGCTTCTCCACCGCGCCCACGAAGGCCCAGTTCCAGGCCAGGGCGTGGAGGTAGTCCACGCGGCCCATGTTCGGGATGTACTGGGCGGCGGTTTTGACCTCGGCCATCTTCTCCTGCATGCGGTGCAGGTAGCCGATCACCGGCTCGGCGCGCAGGACGTACTCGCCGTCCATCTCCACGAGCACGCGCAGGACGCCGTGGGTGGAGGGGTGCTGCGGGCCCAGGTTCAGGACGAGGGTGCCCTCGCGGGCGGTCTTGGCGAAATTCAGGGTGTAGAAATCGCCGGCCATCTGGTCCATGTCGGTGTAGCGTGTCATAGGCGTCCGCTTCCTGGTTATGCAGTGGCGGGTTTGGCTTCGGCGGCCGGCTCGTCCGGCGTCATGAGCTCGAAGTCCGGGCTGCGGAAGACCACCTCGCCGGCCTCAAGGAGGGCCTGGACCTTGACCCGCGCCTTGGCGTCCTTGCGCAGGGGGAAGCAGTCGGCCATGTCCGGGGAAATGAGCAGCGGCACGAAGTTCGGGTTGCCCTCGAAGACGATGCCGTGGAAGTCGCGCGTCTCGCGCTCGTGCCATTCCGCGCCGGAGTAGATCCCGGCGATGGACGGCAGCGCGGGCTTGTCGTGGGGCAGGACCACGCGCAGGGCCGCGCGGCCGGGCTTGTCGAAGTGCGCGAAGTGGTAGGTGACGACGTAGCCCTCGACGCAGTCCAGGGCGAAGACGTCCTCCAGGTGCCAGTCCGCGGCGCGCAGGCGCTCGACCGCGCGCAGCAGCGCGCCGACGGGCAAGAAGACCTGCCAGGTCTTGCCGGTCTTGGCGTAGTCGCACTTGGCGATGTACTGGGCCCCCAGGCCCGAAAGCAGCGCGTCCATGCTACTTGCCCTCCTCGAACGGCCCGTCGACGGGCGGATTGGGCCAGAAGCGCTTGCCGGTGATCTTCTCCTGGAGCTTGAACAGGCCTTCGAGGAGGCCCTCGGGCCGGGGCGGGCAGCCGGGCACGTAGATGTCCACCGGGATCAGGTTGTCCACGCCCTCGACGATGCCGTACTGGCCCTTGTAGCGGAAGGGGCCGCCGGAGATGGCGCAGTTGCCCAGGGCCATGACCCAGCGCGGCGCGGGCATCTGCTCGTAGAGGCGGACCACGGCCGGGGCCATCTTCTTGGTCACGGTGCCGGCGACGATCATCAGGTCGGACTGGCGGGGGCTGGGCCGGAAGACCTCGGCCCCGAAGCGGGCGATGTCCCAGCGGGCCATGCCCACGGCCATCATCTCAATGGCGCAGCAGGCCAGGCCGAAGGTCATGGGCCAGATGGACATAGACCGGCAGAGATCCATGATCTTCTGCGCCGGGCCGATGTTCAGGTACGGGTCGGCGACGACGACGTCGGGTTTCTGCGCTACGAGATTCGGCGCGGCCATGTGAACACCCCTTTTGCCCAGAAGTAGACGATGGCGAGAGCAAGCACGACGAGGAAGATGACCATTTCGAGGAAGGGCAGCCAGCCCTCCGTGGCGCGGTACACCGTGGCCACGGGGAACAGGTAGAGCACGTCCACGTCGAAGGCCAAAAAGAGCATGGCGTAGACGTAGTAGTTTATGCCGAAGCTGGTCCAGGCGGAGCCGAGGGGGCGCATGCCGCACTCGTACGGCATGCCCATGTCGCCGCCGCTGGCCCTGGGTGCCACCAGGGACGCCAGAATCAGCGGGCCGCCGGCGAAAAGCAGGCCGGCCACAAGAAACAGAATGATGGCCAAGTGCAGCCAACTGAAGACCATACGCCTCCCCCTTGGGCCCGGAACCGGCCCGGAAACGAACCGATCAACCTAGTTTAGACAAGGATGGTCCATATTGCCTTGAGTTGCCAAAGGCGTCAACCCCTGCGCGGGTTTTCATGACTTGGTTTTTCCCCACCTGGACCGTGAAATTGACGTAGTAGACTGAAATAAAACATGAAATCAATGTGCCGCATCCGCGGCCGCCCCTGCGGCGATGCTGCGTCACGCCGCGTTTCGGGACGGCGGCAAATGGTGCGCGGCCGGGAGGTTACGCCCGACCGGCATTTTGCCGAGAGTTGTGGACTATCCGACAGACCTTAGCATGGCGATCCGAATTTGTGTAGCATTATTTTTCAATTCATATGTTCCGAGTATGACTGCCTGAAAACATGCCCGCGGCCGGAGGCCTACCACGATCGCGTTCGCCTTAGTAGCACTATTTTAAAATTCGTATGCGGCAGGCATGCGCGACCGCGCCCGGCTTTCACCAAGCCTTGTGCCACGGCGCGAATGGGCTTATGGAGCGGGCGAAGGCGGCCGCCGGCCGCGTCACGCGGCCTTGGCCGAAAACGGAGGGAATCCATGGCGACGGGCAAACGCATCCTGGTCACCGGCGGATCCGGCTTCCTGGGCTCGCACCTCTGCGACCGGCTGCTGGCGGACGGTCACGACGTGCTCTGCGTGGACAACTACTTCACCGGCCGCAAGGACAACATCCGCCACCTGCAGGGGCACCCGCACTTCGAGCTGCTGCGCCACGACGTGACCTTCCCGCTCTATGTCGAGGTGGATGAAATCTACAACCTGGCCTGCCCGGCCTCGCCCATCCACTACCAGCACGACCCCGTGCAGACCACCAAGACGAGCGTCCACGGGGCCATCAACATGCTCGGCCTGGCCAAGCGCATCAAGGCCAAGATCATGCAGGCCAGCACCAGCGAGGTCTACGGCGACCCGGCCGTGCACCCGCAGACCGAGGGCTACTGGGGCAACGTCAACCCCATCGGGCCGCGCGCCTGCTACGACGAGGGCAAGCGCTGCGCCGAGACCCTGTTCTTCGACTACCACCGCCAGCACCGGCTGCGCATCAAGGTCGCCCGCATCTTCAACACCTACGGCCCGCGCATGGCGGTGAACGACGGCCGCGTGGTCTCCAACTTCATCGTCCAGGCCCTCAAGGGCGAGGACATCACCGTGTACGGCGAGGGCGGCCAGTCGCGCTCCTTCTGCTACGTGGACGACATGATCGAGGGCTTCGTCCGGCTCATGGAGCACACCCCGGACGAGTTCACCGGGCCGGTGAACCTGGGCAACCCCGGCGAGTTCACCATCCTGGAGCTGGCCGAGACGATCATCCGCGCCACCGGCTCGCGCTCGCGGATCATCCACCGGCCCCTGCCCCAGGACGACCCCATGCAGCGCCGGCCGGACATCGCCCTGGCCCGCTCCGCCCTGGGCTGGGAGCCCAAGATCTCCCTCGCCGAGGGCCTCGGCCCGACCATCGCCTACTTCAAGGGCGTGCTGGGCCTGTAGCGCCATGTGCGGCATCTGCGGACACGTCCGCCCCGGCGGACTCAGGGAGGGCGACCCGGCGGCGCTGGAGACCGTGCTCGCGCGGCTCTCCCACCGCGGGCCCGACGGACTGGGCCGCTGGCATGACGCCGCGCCGGGCGGCCTCGTCGCCCTGGGGCACGCCCGCCTGGCCATCCTCGACCTCGACCCGCGCGCGGGCCAGCCCATGCACGACCCCAAGACGGGCAACGTCATGGTCTTCAACGGCGAAATCTACAACTTCCGGGCCCTTCGGGCCGATTTAGAAAGACAAGGCGAGCGGTTCCGCACCAGCGGCGACTCCGAGGTGCTCCTGGCCCTCTACCGCGTCCACGGCCAGGACTGCCTGAAACTCCTGCGCGGCATGTTCGCCTTCGCCATCTGGGACGCGCAAAAGCGCGAGCTGTTCCTGGCGCGCGACCGCATGGGCAAGAAGCCGCTGGTCTATTTCGACGGCCCGGACGGCCTCGTCTTCGCCTCGGAAATCCGCGCCCTGCGCGCCCACCCGGCCTGCCCGGCGGACATCGACCCCGCCGCCCTGGACCTCTTCCTCAGCCTGGGCTGCGTGCCCGCGCCGCAGACCATCCTGGCCGGCGTGCGCAAGCTGCCCCCCGGCTGCTGCGCCACCTGGGGCCCGCGCGGCCTGGCCGTGCGCCGCTGGTGGGAGCTGGACTACCGCGAGACCCTCGACGTGTCCGAGGCCGAGGCCCTGGACCTGGCCTGGAACGAGTTGCGGGAGGCCGTGCGCCTGCGGCTGGAGTCGGACGTGCCCCTGGGCCTGCTGCTCTCCGGCGGGGTGGACTCCAGCCTCGTGGCCGCCGTGCTGGCCGAGCTGCGCCCCGGCGGAGTCCAGGCCTTCTGCATCGGCTTTGCCGAGCGCAAATACGACGAGCTGCCCCACGCCCAGGCCGTGGCCAGGCACCTGGGCATCGCCCTGCACCACGAGGTGCTGCCGCCCGCGAGCATGGAGCTGCTGCCCGAGGCCGTGGAGCGCTACGGCGAACCCTACGCCGACGACTCCGCCCTGCCCTCCCTGGCCCTCTGCCGCATGGCGCGCAAGCACATCACCGTGGCCCTCGGCGGCGACGGCGGCGACGAGCTCTGCTGCGGCTACCCGGCCTTCCGCCACGTGCGCGCGGCCGCCGCGGCCCAGGCCCTGCTGCGCCTCGGCCCGCCCCCGGACGCCGGCCTCCAGGCCCTGGCCGCCTCCGACGGGGCCCTGGCCACGATCCTGCGCAAGGCCGCCTGCGGCCTGCTCTGGCCCGAGGCCAAGCCCCTGCTGCGCACCGAGCCCCTGCTCGCCCCGCTCAAGAAGCGCCTGTATCGCCGCGAGGCCGCCGGGCGCGTCGCCGGCGCCCACGCCGCGTGGTTCCTGCCCTGGCTGCGCCGGGCCTTCGAACGCGCCGGGAATCCCGTGGAGCGCCTGGAATACCTGGACAACTCCATCAGCCTGCCCGACGACCTGCTGGTCAAGATGGACATCGCCAGCATGGCCTGGGGCCTGGAGGTGCGCTCGCCCCTGTTGGACAGCGCCCTCATCGAGCTGTTCGCCAAGCTCCCCGTGCAGCTCAAGGTGCGCGGCCGCGAAACCAAGTACCTGCTCAAGCGGCTGGCCGAGACCCGCGTGCCGCCGGAGGTCCTGTACCGCCGCAAGCAGGGCTTCGACCTGCCCATCCGCGAATGGATGGCCGGCCCCATGCAGGGCTTCGTGCGCGAGGCCGTGAGCCAGGCCGGGCCCGCCTTCACCGACTTCATCCGCCCCGAGGCCGCCCTCGACATCCTCGCCGAGCACGCCCGCGGCGTGAACCGCAAGAACATGCTCTGGCGGCTCACCGTGCTCGCCCTCTGGAGCCGCACTTAGGGAAGACGCAAGGGGGCCTGCGCGGCCCCCCTGCACCCCCTCGCGCCCCCTTTCAGGGGGGTGACAAGGGTCCCGTGCCCGGCCGACCGCCGCACCCGACGCCAACAGCGTGGGCCGCGCGTTTCGGCCGACCACGGGTCAAGCGAAGGCCCCGGTCCCGAAACGGGACCGGGGCCTTCGCTTGAATGAAACTCCCGAAGGGAGCGCGGGGGGGGCGGGGGAGCGCGCAGCCCCCCGCATTCTCTTATCTCAGCGGCAGCGTCACCACCACGCGCGCGCCGCGGCCGGGCGCGCTGTCGATTTCGATGTCGCCGCCGAGGGACTTGACGGTGCCGTAGCTCACGGTGAGGCCGAGGCCGGTGCCGCGGCCGACCTCGCGGGTGGAGAAGAAGGGCTCGAAGACGCGCGGCAGGTGGGCCGGCAGGATGCCGTGGCCGGAATCGGCGATTTCGATCCGCACGAGGCCGCCGGGCCCCTGGTCCGCGTCACGAACGGCCGCGACGCGCAGCTCGCCGCCCTCGGGCATGGCGTCGAGGGCGTTGTCGAGGATGTTGCCCAGGGCGGTGGCCAGGTCCGCGCCGGGCAGGCCCACGCCGGGCAGCAGGAGCGGGGGCAGGTCGGAGGCGATGTGCGTGGAGGCGTTGACCCCGGCCGCGTCCAGGCGCTCGCGCCGCTCCTCCAGGAGTTCGCCGACGAGGCGCGCCAGCGCGACCTTTTCGCCGCCGCCGGGCAGGGCTTCGAGGGCGGCGGGCCGGGCCTTGTGGCACAGGCAGAGCAGCTTGGCGGTGATGGCCTTGACGCGGCGGGCCTGCTCCGCGAGCTTGGCGGCGCTGGCGTCCATTTCGGCCAGGGTGGCGGCGGCGGACTCGCGCCCGTCGCCGAGTTCGGCGCGCAGGTCGGCGGTCAGGTCGCCCAGCCAGCCGGCCAGGGAGGCCATGGTGTTCACGGGATTGTTGATCTCGTGGGCCACGCCTTCGGCCATGTGGCCGAGGGCGGCCATCTTGGCCGTTTCGGCCATGCGCAGGGACTCCAGGCGCTCCTGGCGGCGCTCCTGGGCCCGCGTGATGGCCTCCACCAGCCGTTCGATGGGCGCGGGCTTGACGAGGTAGTCGGCCGCGCCGAGCTTCATGCCGGCCACGGCCGTGCCGAGATCGCTCGCGCCGGTGAGCATGAGCGCCTCCGCCGCGGGGCGCAGGCGCTTGAGCTCGGCCAGGAGCGCGAGGCCGTCCATGCCCGGCAGGCCGATGTCCAGGACGGCCACGTCGGGCTCCTGGCCGGCGGCCAGGGCCAGGGCCTGCTCGGCGTCGTAGGCCACGCGCACGGTGAAGCCGCGCGCGCTCAGGCGCTGGGCCAGGAGGTCGACGAAATCGCGCTCGTCATCGACAAGCAGGACGGCGTTCACGGGAGTCCCCCGCTATTTCTTGTCCTCGTCCATGACCTTCTTGGCGTCGTCGAACTCCCCGGCCTCGGCGAAGCTGGCGGCGACCATGGCGTCCTCCAGCTTCTGACGGTAGGCGCCCTTGATGCTCTTCACCAGGCGGTCGATGTCCACGGGCTTCTTGTGGTACTCGTACGCGCCGAGCTCCATGCAGACCTCCTGGTCCTGCTCGGAGCCGTGGCCGGTGAGGATGATCACCTGGACCTCGGGGTGGGCCTTCTTGACCTTGCGCAGGACCTCGACGCCGTCGATGCCGGGCATGCGCAGGTCGAGGACCATGACGTCGGGCACCTCGTCCTTGACCATCTCCAGGGCGGACTCGCCGTCGTGGGCCACGTCGGAGCCCATGTCGCGCATCTTCATGCGCTCGGCCAGGGTGTTGACGAAATTCTCCTCGTCGTCGACCAGCAGCAGCTTGATCTTCTTGCTCACGGTGCACTCCTTGTTGCGGGCGCTGCGGCGCCCAGTTCCGGGGACGGCGGACGCCGGCCCGCCATCCCCGGTTGGCGTTTGCGGTTAGGCTTCCGCCAGGCCGTAGGCCACATGCACCCCGGCGAGGCCGACGGACTCCAAAAATCCGCTGACCTTGCGGGTGGGCGCAAGCCGCTTCGGCGCGCGGCCCAGCAGTTCCAGGGCCTCGTCCCGGCAGCCGGCCTCGGCGAAGGCCGCGGCGGCGAAGGCGTCCTCCACGGACAGCGTGCGCTCCTCCATGCCGGCCAGGCGCATGGCGTCCCCCAGTTCCCCGGCCTCGGCGAAAGCCTGGGCCGAGAAGACGTCCTCAAGCGTTTTTCTAAGCGTTCCGAACATCAGACTTCCTCCTTGTTCCTGCCGTGCGGGCGGCGTGCACTCCTCCCGCGCGGGCTCCGAGAAGACAAGCTGCTATCCGGAATCCTACCCCAACTGTTCAAAAATGCAACGTCAGGCCGCCGCCCGCGGCAGCGAGATCAGCAGCCCCGCGCCGTTGGGATCCGGCCCCAGGCCCACGCCCAGCGAGCGCGCCAGGCGATCCAGCTCGGCGTAGCATTCGGCCCCGCGCAGGGCCGCGGGATCCGGCCCGCCGAGACGCAGCACAGCCAGGCCGCCCAGCTCCTCCACGGCGATGGCCAGCTCGCTGTTCTGCGGCATGAGCGGCAGGGCGCAGTCGATGGCCAGGGACAGCAGCTCCATGACCTCCACGGCGCGCAGGGCGGTGCGCAGGCCCGTGCGCCCGGGCGCGAGCGCCAGGACGACCCGGCCGCGCGCGGCCAGCCGCCGCGACAGGCCCACCAGCGCGCGCGCCGCCTCGTTGACCTCGGACCCGGACGGGGTCGGCTCGGGCGCGTGGGCGCAGTAGTTCAGCTGCTCGGCCAGGTGCATGCCGCGCTCCACCTGCTCGCCCATGACCGCGAGGCCCTTCTTGAAGCGCTCGGCGTGGGCGAAGTCGCCGCCGCCCATGGCCAGCAGGTCCTCCATGAGTCCGGAGGACTCGCGGATGATGGCCAGGATGTTCTGCATCTCGTGGGTGGCCGAGGCCGTAAGCCGGCCCATGAGTTTGGCGTCGCGCATGCCCCCTCCCCGGCCTAGGCCCCGGCGGCCGCGGATCTGGCCGCCTTGGCCGCGTAGTCGATGGCCGACTCCATCTTCTCGATGAGCGTGTCGATGTTCAGCGGCTTCATCATGTAGTCGAATGCGCCCAGGCGCATGCCCTCGATGCCGTCGCGCGTGGAGCCGTGGCCGGTCAGGAGCAGCACCTGCACGTTGGGGTTGGTGCGCTTGATGCGCTCCAGCACCTCCAGGCCCTTGATGCCGGGCATGAGCACGTCGAGGACCATGACCTGCGGCTCCTCGGCGGCGACGGCCTCCAGGGCGGACTCGCCGTCGAAGACCACGCGGGCGTTTATGCCGCGCAGCTCCAGGCGCTCGGCCAGGGTGGTGATGAACTCGTGCTCGTCGTCCACGAGGAGGATCTTCCAATCTTTCGCGTTCATGCCATTGCCTCCCGATGGCCCTTGGGCAGTGTGATGGTGAGCGTGGTGCCGACGCCCAGCTTGCTCTCCACGGCGATTTCGCCGCCGAGGCGCTTGACGATGCCGTAGGTGATGGACAGGCCGAGGCCCGTGCCCTGGCCCTTCTTGGTGGTGAAGAAGGGCTCGAAGATGTGCGTCAGGGTCTCCTCGCTCATGCCGCAGCCGTTGTCCTCCACGCGGACCTCCACGGCCTCGCCCCCGCTGCCGGCCACGGGCCGGACCGCCGCGGAGATGCGCCCGCCGTCGGCCACAGCGGCCAGGGCGTTGTTGAACAGGTTCAGGAAGACCTGCTGGAGCTGGCTGCGGTCGGACTGGATGCGCGGCAGGTGCGGGTCGATGTCCAGGGACACCTCCACCTTGCGGTGCAAGGCCTCGTTGGCCAGGAAGCTGGCGGTCTCGCTGATCAGCTCGCCCAGGTCCAGCTCCTCGATGCTCACGTCCATGCGCCGGGCGAAGCCGAGCATGCGGTGGGTGATGCCGCGGCAGCGCTCCACGGCGCGCAGCACGCTCTCCACCTGGGCCAGGAACTTGGCCTTGACCGGGAAGTCGTCCTGCATGGACAGAATGTCCTTCATCAGCCCGGCCTTCTCGTTGATGATCGCCAGGGGGTTGTTGACCTCGTGGGCCACGCCCGCGGCCAATCGGCCGATGCTGGAGAGCTTCTGGGAGTGCTCCACCTCGCGCAGGGCCAGCTCGCGGCGCTCCTCGGCCTCCTTCATGCGCCGGATCAGCGCGTCGGTGACGCGCATGGCGGCGAAGAGCACCGCGGCCACGCCGGCCATGAAGATGAACAACAAGTCGCCGCGCACGGTGTACCAGGTCTTCAGCGCGCTGGAGCGCGGCTTGACGGCGACGAGCGCGAAGTCGGCCTCCGGGAAGTAGGCGTAGGCCATGTAGACCTCGCGGCCGAGGGGGTCGATCATGGTCAGCACCGTGGGCTCATAGGTCTGCGGCGGCATCGGGAAGGCCAGCTTCTCCAGGACCTTGCCGTAATAGTTGGAGTCCGTCTGCATGAGCCCCTCGGTGTTCACCAGAAAGGCGTCGGCGTCGGGCTCCAGGCTCATGCTGGCGATGATCCGCTCGAACTGGCGGGTGTCCAGCGTGGCCCGCAGAATCCAGGTGCGGCCGTCCTCGGCCATGTGCTGCACGGCGATGATCACGTGGGGAAACTTGCGGAAGCCCAGGAACACGTCGCTGACGTACTTGCCCTTGACCCGGACCTCCTGGAACCAGCGCTGCTCCGCATAGTTCTTGCCCTTGAGCTCGTAGGGGCCGACGTAGTTCACCTGATTGCCGTGCTCGTCGATGAGCCCCAGGTCCACGAAGCCCTCGAACTCCTTCTTCATCACCGTGAAGATCCGCGCGAGCTTCCTTTCGTCGGCCAGCTCGCCATAGGTGTAGGCCGAGGCGATGAGGCTCACCGTGGAGCTGCGCTCGGCCAGGAACAACTCGAAGGAGTTCTTGGTCTTGTTCACCAGAACGCGCAGGGGGTTCTGGATCTCCCGGGCCATGGCGTTCTGGTGCTCGACGTAGTTGAGCACGGCCATGACCGACAGCGGGATCAGGCTGGCCGCCAGCATCAGCGCGATGATCTTGCGCCGGAGGGTGGTGTAGCGCTCCGGGGACACGGCCGCGTCCACGTCGCCGGCCAGTTCGCTCAGGGGATGGCCGAGCATGGAGGAAAGCTTGTCAAACATCGCCGCCCTCCCTTCCCGCCGCCCGCGGGAACAGGATGTCGCCGGCGGAGAGCCGGCCCTCCAGGTAACGGCCCAGGGCCTCGTCGGCCGGGCCGGCCACGGCGTCCACCACGTCCACGCGCTTCCAGCGCAGGTAGTGGTAGTGCTCCTCCTCGATGCCGCCGGTGATCACGCCCGCGACCTCGCGGTCGAGGATCAGATCGCAGAGGTCGTCGGCGCTGGAGTTGGCGAGCACCAGGTCCTGCCGCCGGATCTCCCGGCCGGAGTCGTCCACCACCACAAGGAGGACCTCGGCGCAGAGATCAAAGCGCGGGGCCACCTCGTCGCGGTACAGGGTCACCAGGATCTTTCTGGCCATGGCGTCCCCCCTTAGGCCTTGCGGCGGGAGTGGTGGCGAGCCGGGGCGCCGGGCGTCCCGGCCTCCGGCGCGTCGTCGGCGACGGCGCGCGCGCGTTCGCGCACGTGCGGCGGCAGGTGTTCGGGCGTGATCGTCTCGCCCGCGCAGACCATCACCGCATACTCCACCATGTTCTTCAGCTCACGCACGTTGCCCGGATAATCGTAGGCCGAGAGCAGGGCCAGGGCCTCGCGGCTGTAGCCCTGGACGTTCTTGCGCAGCTTGGCCGCGAAGAGCGCCAGGAAGTGCGTCAGCAGGAACTGGACGTCCTCGCCGCGCTCGCGCACGGGCGGCAGGTGCAGGCGCACGGCGTTGAGCCGGTGGAACAGGTCCTCGCGCAGGAGGCCGGCCCGGACCAGGGCCTCGGGATCGCGGCCCGTGGCGGCGACGACGCGCACGTTGAGGCGCATGGGCCGCTCGCCGCCGGCCGGGGTCACGGCCTTTTCGTCGAGCAGCCGCAGGAGCCGGCCCTGCTGGGCCAGGGGCATGTCCGCAATCTCCGAGAGGTAGAGCGTGCCGTTCTGGGCCAGCTGGAACTTGCCGGGCCGGGGCTGGCCGCCGTCGGCGGGGTTGCCCGCCTGGCCGAAGAGCTCGGCGTCGAGCAGGGCCTCGGGCATGGGCGTGGCGTTGACGCGCACGAAGCTTTCCCGGGCGCGCGGGCTGGCCCGGTGCAGGGCCTCGGCCAGCACGTCCTTGCCGGTGCCGCTCTCGCCGGTCAGGAGCACGGCGGAATCGCTCTGGGCCACGGCCGGCAGGATGCGCAGGAGGTGCTCCATGGCGGCGCAGCGGCCCACCATCTGGCCCGGACCCACCGTGCGCGACAGCCGCGACTCCAGATCCTTGAGCTCCGAGAGATCCTCGAAGACCTCCAGGGTGCACAGCTGCGCGCCGTCGCGATCCAGCACCGGCACCGAGGTCAGGCGCACGGGCACCTTGCGGCGGTGGCGGTTGATCAGCGTGCCCTCGCGGCTCTCCGCCGCGCAGGACGCGGTCCCGTCGCCGGGGCAGGCCTTGCGCGGGCAGGCGTGGAGGCAGAAGCTGCCGCGCAGCACGTGGCGGCAGGGCACGCCCGCCACCTCGCCGCTGGCGTAGCCCGTGAGCCGCTCCAGCGCGGCGTTGAGGAAGAGCGTGCGGCGCTCGGCGTCGAGCACGGCCACGCCCATGGGCAGATCGCGCAGGACGCGGGGCAGATCCGCCCGTTCCAGGCCAACGCCCGCCAACCCCAGAAAGGCCGCGGGCAGCGCCGCCGTTCGCCGTGCCGTGTCCACTCCGTCCTCCCGGCCTCCGCGCGGCCCCGGCCTAGTGCCCGCCGCCGCCCACGACGCCCGAGGCGGCCACCAGCAGCACGAGGATCTCGGCCAGGGCGATGATGGCGAAGGTCTTCTCCCCGCGCTTCAGGTAGGCGGGGATGAGCGGAATGTAGCAGATGATGGTCATGCCCGCCAGGAGCACGATTCCCACGAAATTGAGGAAGTCGCCCTGGCCCACGAGGGCCAGCCAGCCCCAGCCCACCGGGATGTTGGCCGTTTCGAGATAGGTGTGCGCGGGCTTGGTCCACAGCAGCGGGACCTGGTTCAGCGGCACGTGGGGCGTCAGAATGCCGGTGATGTAGACCAGGTAGGTCAGGACCATGACCGCCAGGCCGCCCCAGCAGCCGTAGAACAGCATGTTCGCGTAATGCACCTGCTCCTGCGCGGCCCTGCCGCTTTGCCTCTTCATCTCGCTCATCGTCTTGCTCCTTGCGCGCCGGGCGCGGCGGACAGCCGGCCCGGGATGATGTCGTCTTCCGCGTCCCGCCGCCTAGATGCCCAGACCCTTCATCAAGGCCTTGCCGCCCGCCAGGAGCAGCACGCCGATGACCATGTAGCGGATGAAGGTCGGCTTGGCCTTGGCCAGGAGCCGCACGCCCACGAACGAGCCGAGCATCAGCCCGATGATCGACGGAATGGCCATGAGCGGGATGACGCAGCCCTTGTTCAGGTAGACCCAGGCGGCCGAGGTGTCGGTGATCGACAGGAGGAACTTGCTGGTGCCCACCGCCACCTTCAGCGGCGCGCCCATCAGCAGGTTCAGCACCGGGACGTTGGCCCAGCCCGCGCCCAGGCCGAACATGCCGGCCATGACGCCGATGATGATGAACAGGAGCAGGCCCGGCAGGGTCCGGTGCGTCTTCCACTCCACCAGCTCGCTGGTCGAGGGGTCGATGTACGCGCCGTTCATGCCCAGGGCGATGCCCACGGCGTCCTGCTTCTCCACGTGCGGGTGCGCCGTGTTCTTGCTCACCAGGAGCAGCACGGCGATGAACATGATCGTGCCGCCCAGGCAGAGCTGCACGACGTTGGTCGGCAGGGCCATGCCCAGGAACGCGCCGACGATGGCGCAGGAGGAGGCGATCAGCGCCACCGGCAGCGCCAGGCGCAGGCTCGCGAAATTTCGCTTCAGCAAGCCGGGACCGGCGGCCAGCGCGCCCGCCAGGGCCACCATCAGGCCCGCGCCGCGCACGAAGTCCAGGTGGAAGGGAAAGAAGCCGCTCACCAGCGGCACGTAGAGCACGCCGCCGCCCACGCCCGCCAGCACCGCGATGATGCCCAGCACGAAGCAGAAAAACAGCAGGACCAGCGGCCACAGCCACCAGGGCGTGGCCGCATCGCCGCCGAGCTGGGCCCCGGCCTTGGCGACTTCCGCGGCCGCGGCGGAGGCGGTTCCCGCATCTGCGCCGCCGGAGGCCAGGGCGGCCACGGCGCACAGGAGCACGCCGGACATGACGAACAGGGCGATTTTCGCCGGGAGACTCACATGATGCATCTTCATTCCCGCTCCTCTCCAATCTTCTGTCAGTATTGCCCAGCATTCAGGCGCCAGCCCCGAGGCCCGCGCAGCGGACGGCCTCTCTTTTTCCAAGAAGCGGGCCAAAAGATAACCGACCGCTTTCGCATGATTTTTGTTTTTTCATCCCCGCCCGGCCGGCAAAGGCTTGCCGATAAAGCGGCAACAACATGCCGCCTTGACTCCGGCGGGACATCGTGTGCATAGAGCGGCAAGAACTTGCCGCAGCGCCCAATTTTGGTCGAAGCGCAACGCCGCCTCCCCCCTCCGGCGGCCTGCGAAAAGCAAAGGGCATCAGGCTGTTGCGGCTCCGTTCAGGCGCGGCGGCGCCGGGGCCCCCTGCGCGACTGCGCGGCGGCCGCGAGCCGTCTGCCGGGGCGTTCGGGGGCGCGGCCCCCGGACCGGCGGTGCGTGAACCCCTAACCTCCCCGTCAGGGCCACCATGAGCACGGACCCGAGGGCATACGGCGGCAAGTTCTTGCCGCCCGAGCTGGACGCCGATCCGGAGGCGCGCGCGGCCATGAACGAGGCCGGGCTGCTGTTCCGCTCGGACGCCATGCGCGCGCTGTACCGCGTGGCCATCCAGGTGGCGGGGTCGGACGCCCCGGTGCTGCTCTCGGGCGAATCGGGCACGGGCAAGGAGATCTTCGCGCGGCTGCTGCACATCCTGAGCAACCGCAGCGGCCGGCCGTTCGTGCCGGTGAACTGCGGCGTGCTCTCGGGCGAACTCTTCGCGGACAAGTTCTTCGGCCACGAGACCGGCGCCTTCACCGGGGCCACGCGGCAGCAGAAGGGCAGCTTCGAGATGGCGGCGGACGGCACCCTGTTCCTGGACGAGGTGGGCGAGATTCCGCTGGCCAACCAAGTGGACTTCCTGCGCGTGCTGGAGGAGCGCTCGTTCAAGCGCCTGGGCGGCGAGAAGGACCTGGGCTTCCGGGCGCGCATCGTCGCGGCGACCAACCGCTCCCTGCCGGACATGGTGCGTCGGGGGCTGTTCCGCGCGGACCTGTTCTACCGGCTGAACGTGATCCCCATCGAACTGCCCACGCTGCGCGAGCGGCACGAGGACGTGGCCCTGCTGGCCGACTATTTCCTCTGGCTTTTCGGCCACCACTACCACCGGCCGGGGCTGGCGCTCTCGGCGGATGCGGTGGACCTGCTCAACCGGCACGCTTGGCCGGGCAACGTGCGCGAACTGAAGAACCTCATGGAGCGCGTGGCGCTGCTGCACCGGCGCGAAGGCCCGGTGGAGCCGCAGGATCTGCCCCTGGAGATGCGCCTGGAACTGGGCGAGGAGCCGGGGCTCGTCGGCTCCGGGCCGGACGACGGTCCGGAAGGGCTGAACCTGGACGAGGCGGTGCGCCGGGCGGAGATCCAGACCATCGTCCGGGCCCACGCCGCGGCGCACGGCAGCAAGCAGCACGCGGCCGAACTTTTGGGCATCAGCCCGCGCACCCTGCGCCACAAGGTGGCGCAGCTGGGGCTCAAGCTCTAGCGCCTAGGTACTGCCCTCCCGCTTCAGTTCGACGACGAGGCTGCGCAGCCGCTCGGCCTGCTCGGCCAGCTCGCGGATGGCCACGGTGGTCTGCTGCATGCTCTGGGCGGTCTCGCCGGCGATGGCGCTGATCTGCTCCACGGCCTGGTTGATCTCCTCGCTGGAGGCGGACTGCTCCTCGGCCGCGGTGGCGATGGACTGGACCTGGAGGGCGGTGCTCTCGCTCATGCGCACAATCTCGTCCAGGGCGTGGCCGGACTGGCGCGCAAGGCCGGTGGATTCGGCGATGGCGCGGCCGGCCTCCTCCATGCCGCTGATGCTGCTGGCGGAGACTTCCTGGATGCCGCGCACGGTCTCGCCGACCTCGCGGGTGGCGGCCATGGTCTTCTCGGCCAGCTTGCGGACCTCGTCGGCCACCACGGCGAAGCCGCGGCCGGCGTCGCCGGCGCGGGCGGCCTCGATGGCCGCGTTGAGCGCCAGGAGGTTGGTCTGATCGGCGATGTCGTTGATCACGTTCATGATCTGGCTGATGTCCTGGGCCCGCCGGCCGAGGACGTCCATATCGGCCTTGAGCCGCTCGGAAAGCGCGAGCAGGGCCTCCATGGCGGCCACGGAGCGGCCGACCACGGACTTGCCCTCGCCGGCCCGGCTCTTGGCCGCGTCGGCGCCCTCGGCGGCCCGGGTGGCGTTCTGGGCCACTTCGAGCACCGTGGCGTTCATCTGCTCCATGGCGGTGGCGGTTTCGGTGACGCGCTGCTTCTGCACGCCGGTGGAGCGGTCGATGCTCTCGGCCTGGCCGGCGATCTCCTCGCTGGCGGCGGAAAGCCGCTCCACCACCGCCTCCAGCTTGCCGGCGGCGGCGAGCAGCCCCTCCTGCCGGGCGCGGATGGCCGCGGCCCTGGCCTGGTCGGCCTGCGCGGTGGCGGCCTCGGCGGCGCGCGCCTTGTCCTGGGCCTCGGCGGTCCTGGCCTGGATCTGGGCCATGTTCTCGCGCAGGGTGGCGACCATGCTCGTGAGCGCAGTCTCCAGCTGGGTGATCTCGTCGCGGCCGGCCACGCGGATCGCCACGTCGAGATTGCCCGCGGCGACCTCGCCGGCGGCCTCCGTGGCGGCGAGGAGCGGCCGAACGATGCTGCGGAAGATGACGATGGAAAGCGGCAGCACGACGCAGACCAGCAGCGCGGCGACCACGGCGGCGATGAGCATGGCCGCGCCGCGCACCATGCCGGCGATGTCCGCGTCAATCCTGGCCTTCTCGGCCTCGACGTTGTCGATGTAGACGCCGGTGCCGATCCAGTAGCCGGTGCCGGGGATGGCCTCGGCGTAGCTCAGCTTGGGTTGCAGGCCCTTGCCCGGCTTCTCGAAGACGTACTCCACGAAGCCGCCGCCCTTCTGCGCCGCGTCCCGCATGGCCTTGATGAAGGCCACGCCGTTCTTGTCCACGAGATCGCCCAGGTCCTTGCCCTGGTTCTCGGTCTTGACGGTCATGGCGACGTTGACCGTGCCCTCGTAGACGAAGAAATAGCCCGAGCCGTCCGCCTCGTAGCGCACGTCCCGGAGCAGGCGGCGCACGGTCTCCGCGGCCCTGGCCTTGTCCGGGATGTCCCTGGCCACCTCGCCCAGGCTCACGGCCAGGGCGTGGACCGAGAGCCGCAGCTTGTCCTTTTCGCCCTCCAGCATGGCGTTTTGCGTCTGCCCGGCGGCGTAGGTCTTGACCCGGAGCATCTGGGTGAAAAACGCGCCGCCCACGACGGCGGCGAAGAGGACGGCGATGCAGATGAGCAGTATGATGCGGGCCCGGATGGTGATCGAGCGCATGCTTCCCCCTTCCAGCTGGCTGCGCCGCGGGGGGGGCGGGCGGGACGCGACTGGTTCTGCCTGCAGCGTAGCACGGTGAGCGGCTTCGGAGCAAGCGGAACATCGGCCGCGCCGACAAAATCAGCGGCGGCGGTCAACCGCCGTTGTAGTCGATGTCCGCGCAGAGGATGCAGGAGCGGTTGTCGCGGTCCTTGTAGGCGGCGGAGATGGTGATGCAGCGGTTGCCCGAGGCCAGGGAGATATACGGCTGGGTGGTGAACTTGGCCAGGCCGGCGCGCAGGGGCAGGTAGTATTCCTTGAGCGAGTGGTCCGCGCCTACGCGGGCCGGCTCGTAGATGAAGCGCTTGCGCTTGCGCAGCTTGGCCGGGTTGCACACGGTGTCCGAAAGCTGCACGCCCTTGGCGTTGAGCACGTAGAGGCACTCGATGTTGTCGAACTCGTCGATGAAGCCGGTGAGGGTCTGGTCCAGGCCGGTCGCGCCGAGGGTCGCAAGGCGCTCGCACAGGGCGAAGACCAGGGCGTCGTGGCGGGCGTAAAGGGCCTTCTGGGCGGCGAAGCGCTCGGTGGCGCGGGTCTTGTACTTCTGGGCCAGGTACTCGATGCGCTCGGCCACGGTCTCCGGGTCGGGCATGCTCCGGGCCGGTCGGCCGAAATAATAGCCCTGGAACACGTCCACGCCGATCTCCAGCAGGCGCAGGATGTCCTCCTGGCGCTCCACGCCTTCGGCCAGGGCCAGGGAGCCCATGCGCGAGCACATCTGCACGAAGCTCTTGACCACCTCCAGGCGGATGACGTGGCTGTCCACGCCGGACACCAGGGAGCGGTCGAGCTTGAGCACGTCGGGCTTGAGCAGGGGGATGCGGTCGAGGTTGGAGTGGCCCACGCCCACGTCGTCCAGGGCGATGAGGAAGCCGTTCTTGCGGTAGGTGGAGACGAATTCGGCCAGGGCGTCGGTGTCGCGCGCGCGGGATTCGACGATCTCGATGATCACGTTGTTCGGGCTGATGCCCAGGGACTTGGTGAAGTGCAGGAGCTGGCCGGTGCCGATGACCTTCTCGTCCAGGGAGTAGCCGTCGAGGTTGAGGGAGAGGATGATGCCCTTGTTCTTGGCGTGGACCGGGGCGAAGGCCTCCAGGGCCCGCTTGCGGCAGAGGCGGTCCAGCTCCAGCAGGCAGCCCTCGCGGTGGGCCATGCGGAACAGCTCGTGGGGCGGGATGTCCTCGCCCGGGGCCGTGCAGCGCGAAAGCGCCTCCACCCCGAGCAGGGACTTGCGCTTGATGGACACCAGGGACTGGAACGTGGTGGCGATCCACCCACGTTCGATGATGTCCTGAATGCTGACGGTTTCGGCGCTGTTCTCCATGATGGTTCGGAGGGTGTAGCAAGAGCCGGACCACCTGTGGGCTGCTTCACATTTCCTGTATATCCAGATGGCTAGGACAAATGAGGGCGGCTGCGCAAATGGAGAAACTGACAATTTTGTTTAAACTCCGGTTTCGCCCTATACGGAAATCGTCAAGTGGCGGCCGGGACAAATACTTCGAAAAAACCTGTTGACAACCCCCGGTGGCGCGGGTACATGCTCGCTTCATGAACGTCTCCCAGACCAAAAACACCGCCTCCTACCTGTACTGGTATTATTGGTTTAGCCGCGCCTGCGGCCTGGGAGAGGTGTGTTGACGGTGACAGGACGTTAAACAGAGCCTCTTCAGGAAGGGCCGCAGGCGAAAGCCGGCGGCCCTTTTTTTCGCCCCAGCCGCCGGCGCGCAGGCCCCCGCCAGAAGCGGGCCCGCAACCGGACAGACCACAAGGAGAAACGAAATGCATCTCGGAAAAGCCATCCGGCTGGAGCGCATCTTCAATCGCGACACCAAACGCACCATCATCGTGCCCATGGACCACGGCACCACGGTGGGGCCCATCGCCGGCATCGTGGACATGCGCGAGGCCGTGGGCGCGGTGGTCGAAGGCGGGGCCAACGCGGTGCTCATGCACAAGGGCCTGGTGCGCTGCGGCCACCGCACCCAGGGCAAGGACATCGGCCTCATCGTCCACCTCTCCGCCTCCACCACCCTCTCCCCCTTCCCCAACGCCAAAACCCTCGTGGGCTCCGTCGAGGACGCCATCCGCCTCGGCGCGGACGCCGTGAGCGTGCACATCAACCTCGGCGACGAGACCGAGGCCAAGATGCTCGCCGACTTCGGCCAGGTGACCTCCAGCGCCCAGGGCTGGGGCATGCCGGTGCTGGCCATGGTCTACGCCCGCGGCCCCAAGGTCCGCAGCGAGTTCGACCCGGAGATCGTGGCCCACTGCGCGCGCGTCGGCGTGGAGCTCGGGGCGGACGTGGTCAAGGTGCCCTACACCGGCGACATCGACACCTTCGGTAAGGTTGTGGACGCCTGCTGCGTCCCCGTGGTCATCGCCGGCGGGCCCAAGCTCGACAGCACGCGCGCCTTCCTGCAGATGGTCCGCGACTCCATCGCCGCCGGCGGCTCGGGCCTGTCCGTGGGCCGCAACGTGTTCCAGCACAAGCATCCGGCCCTGCTCACCCGCGCCCTGGCCAAGGTCGTCCACGAGGACGTCGAGGTGGACGAGGCCATGGTCATGCTCGAAGGCCAGGAATAGGCCCGCGCCATGAAACGCATCGTGTTCAAGGCCGTGCCCTTCCAGAAGAAGCTCGTCACGCTGGCGCTGGAATCGGGCGTGGACGCCATCCTCACCGAGGACGCCAAGGTCGACGCCGTGCGCGCGCTCGGCCGCGTGGAGGTCCTGCGCGAGGCCGACATGCCCAGCCTGCCGCTGGCCGCCAAGGCCGACGAGGAGGCCGCCGTGGCGCGCATCCGGCAGGGCGGGGCCGTGTCCCTGGCCAAGGGCTGGGAGATCATCCCCGTGGAGAACATCCTGGCCCAGGTGACGGACGTGGCGCTCGAATGCGAGTCGCTGGAGCGCGCGCGCCTGGCCGCCGGCATCCTGGAGCGCGGGGCCGAGACCATCGTCGTCCTGCCCGAGGCCGCCGGGGAGCTGAAGGCCATCGTGGCCGAACTCAAGCTCTCGCAGGGCCAAATCGCGCTCTCCCGCGCCAAGGTGACGGAAATCGTCCCGGCCGGGCTGGGCCACCGGGTCTGCGTGGACACCATCTCCATGCTCAAGCGCGGCCAGGGCATGCTCATCGGCAACTCCAGCGCCTTCACCTTCCTGGTCCACGCCGAAACGGAATCCAATCCCTACGTGGCGGCGCGGCCCTTCCGGGTCAACGCCGGCGCGGTGCACGCCTACGCCCAGCTCCCCGGCGACAAGACCTGCTACCTGGAGGAGCTCGCCGCCGGGCGCGAGGTGCTCATCGTCGGCGCGGACGGCTCCACCAGCCTGGCCACCGTGGGCCGGGTGAAGATCGAGGTCCGGCCCATGCTCCGGATCACCGCCGAGGTCGCCGCCCCGGACGGCTGCACGGTCACGGGCCAGGTGTTCCTGCAGAACGCCGAGACCATCCGCGTCACCGGCGTGGACGGCCGGCCCATCAGCGTGGTGACGCTCAAGCCGGGCGACGAGATCCTCTGCCGCACCGACGTGGCCGGCCGGCACTTCGGCATGCGCATCTGCGAAGACATCAAGGAGGGCTGAGGGCGTGAGCGACGAACAGACCAAGGCGCCCGCCGCGCCCGACGGCGTCGACCTCGGCGCCCTGCGCGCGGAGATCGACCGCCTGGACGAGGGGCTCGTGGATCTGCTCAACCGCCGCGCGGCGGTGAGCATCGCCGTGGGCCGCACCAAGAAGGACTCGCCCGAGACCGTGTTCAAACCCTTCCGCGAAAAGGAGGTCCTGGACCGGCTCTCCAAGCTCAACGCCGGGCCCCTGCCGGAATCGCACCTGCACGCCATCTACCGCGAAATCATGTCCAGCTCGCGCCGGCTGCAGCGGCCGGAGCGCGTGGTCTACCTCGGACCCGAGGGCACCTTCTCCTACTTCGCCGGCCTGGAGTACATGGGCCGCAGCGCCGAACTCGCGCCCAAGCCCTCCTTCGAGGAAATCTTCCGCGCCGTGGCCGACGGCGAGGCCGAGCTGGGCGTCATCCCCCTGGAGAACTCGCTCCAGGGCACCGTGGGCCAGGTGGTGGACCTGTTCATGCTCTACCCGGTGTACATCCACGCCGAGGTTTACTCGCGCATCACCCACTGCCTCATGGGCAAGGCCGACTTCCCGGCCGACGTGAAGGAGATCCACTCTCACCCGCAGCCCCTGGACCAGTGCTCGGGCTGGCTGCGCAACAACATGCCCGGCCGCACGCTGGTGCCCGCGGCCAGCACGGCCGCCGCCGCGGAACTCGCCGCCGCGCGCGGTCCGGAGGTGGCCACGGTGGGCCACGTGCGCTTGGCCGACCGCTACGGCCTGAACATCCTGGCCGCGCACATCGAGGACCTGCCGGACAACTGGACGCGCTTCCTGGTCATCGGGCCGCGCCCCGGCAGCGAGGGCAAGCGCGACAAGACCTCCATCCTGTTCACCGTGCCGGACAAGCCCGGCGCGCTGGCCGAGGTGCTGGAGAGCTTCGCCGGCCGGGCCATCAACATCACCAAGCTGGAGAGCCGGCCCCTGCGCGTGGAGAAGTGGAAGTACGTGTTCTTCGCCGACCTGGAGTGCGACCTCTCGCGCATGGAGTACGACAGCTTCCTGGCGTCCCTGCGCGAACGCTGCCACACCCTGCGCATCCTGGGCTCCTACCCCGCGGGCCCGCACCTCGACGCCGGAGACCGCTCGTGAGCATGGCCGACGCCATAGCCGTCGAGGCCCCGGCCTCCAAGTCCCTGAGCCACCGCGCCCTCATCTGCGCGGCCCTGGCCCGGGGCGCGTCGCGCCTCTCCGGCGTGCTGGAGAGCCAGGACACCGCGCGCACCATGGGCTGTCTGACGGCCATGGGCGCGGGCTTCACGCGCCTCGCCGCGGGCGAATACGCGGTCGCGGGCATGGCCGAAGGGCCGCTGGGCGGCTCCCTGGACGGCGACGCGGCGGCGGATCTCAACGTGGGCGAGAGCGGCACCACCTGCCGCCTGCTGGCCGGGGTCGCGGCCGCGGGCCGGGGCCGCTTCCGCCTGCACGGCGAGGGCCGCATGCACCAGCGCCCCCTGGGCGAGCCCGCCCGCGCGCTCGCGCCCCTGGGCGTGCGCTTCCGTTTCGAGGAACGGGACGGCTACCCGCCCGTCCTCATCGAGAGCGTGGGCCTGCCCGGCGGCGCGGTCGACGTGAGCCTGGAGGAGAGCAGCCAGTACCTCTCCGGCGTTCTCCTGGCCGCGCCGCTGGCCCGGGGGCCCATGACCGTCGGCATCTGCGGGGCCAAGGCCGTGTCCTGGCCCTACGTCTCGCTCACCCTTCAGGCCATGGCCGACTTCGGCGCGCCGGCCGTGGTCGAGAGCCTGGCGGACGGCCGCTTCACGCCGGTGGACCACGCGACGGTCGCCAAGGCCGAGCCCGGGCGGCTGCGCTTCCGCGTGGAGCCCGCCGCCTACCGGCCGCGCAGCCTCCGCGTGGAGGGCGACTGGAGCAACGCCTCGTATTTCCTGGCCGCCGGCGCGGTGGGCCGGCGTCCGGTGCGCGTTCTCGGCCTGCGGCGCGATTCGCTCCAGGGCGACCGCGCCATCCTGGACCTCCTGGGCCGCATGGGCGCGGCCGTCGCCTGGGACGCGGCGGGCGTGACGGTTTCGCCGTCGCGCCTCTCCGGCATCGACGCGGACATGGGCGCCTGCCCGGACCTCGCGCCCACGCTGGCCGTGGCCGCCTGCTTCGCCCAGGAGCCGACCACCATCCGCAACGTCGCGCACCTGCGCATCAAGGAGAGCGACCGCCTGGAGGCCCTGGCCACGGAGATCGCCAAGACCGGCTGCGCGGTCGAGACCTTCGCCGACGGGCTGACCATCCGGCCCGCCCCGCTGCCGGCCGGGCGGAGCATCGCCTTCGAAACCCGCGGCGATCACCGGCTGGTCATGGGCCCGGCGCTCTTCGCCCTGGCCGGCATCGACGCGCGGTTCGACAATCCCGGCTGCGTGGCCAAGAGCTTCCCAGGCTTCCACGCCGCCTTCGGCCCGATCCTGGAGGGACAGCGGCGATGACCTCCGGTGTGCGGATAGAACGCGTGGCCATCGCCGGCGCGCGCGGCCAGATGGGCGCGCTCTTCGCCCGCGAGCTGCACCGCTGCGGCTGCGCCGTGGCGGCCATCGACCGCCCGTACACGGACGAGGGCCTGCGCGCGGCGCTTGAAGGCGCGCAGCTGGCCATCCTCTCGGTGCCGGTGACGGCCATGCGCGCGGTGACGCGGCGGCTTGCGCCGCACCTGACGCCGGGGGCCATCCTCATGGACCTCTGCTCGGTGAAGGTGAACCCGGTGCGGGCCATGCTCGAAGGCTACGCCGGGCCGGTGGTGGGCACGCACCCCCTGTTCGGACCGGTGATCCCCGAGGGCTTCACGCCCCGCGTGGCCGTGACGCCCGGACGCGAGAACGCTGCGGGCGACGCCGCGGCGGCCGTGAGCGAACTCATGTCCCGCGCAGGCTTCGCGCCCTTCGCCAGCACGCCGGAGGAGCACGACCGGGCCATGGCCGCGGTGCAGGGCCTCAACTTCATCACCACCGTGGCCTACCTGGCCGCCGCGCGCCAGACGCCCGGCATCGAGAACTTCCGCACCCCGTCCTTCGAGCGCAGGCTGGAGGCGGCGCGCAAGATGCTGACCCAGGACCGCGAACTGTTCCAGCTCATTTCCGAGGACAACCCCTTCCTCCAGGAGACCGTGCGCCAGTTCACGGCCTACCTGGACCTGGCCGCCGGCGGCGACCTGGATCTGCTCTCCGCCAGGGCCTCCTGGTGGTGGCGCGACACGGCATAGGGACGCGGCTTTTCGCCCGAGGGCGAAGGCGTTACGGCAGTGTATGAGGCCGCGTCCCGCTAAGGGTCGCGGCCTTTTTTTTCACGAAACGGAGGGATTTATGGACATTCGGCTGAAGCATTACGGAAAGTGGCTCCCGGCTGACGTGCAGACGCCCATCAGCCTGTACCTGGGCCTGGTGGGCGACGCGCCGGGCATCCTGCTGGAGAGCGCCGAGGTCGACGGCCGGCTCGGCCGCTACAGCCTCATCGCCTGGGACTTCCGCCTGGAGGTGGGCCAGGAGGCCGGGCGGCTCAAGCTGGACATCGCCGACGAGCGCCTGGAGCCCCTGCGCGCCCTGGAGGGCCTGCCGTTCATGGAGGGCCTGCGCGAGCTCCTGCCGGCCATCGAAATCGAGCAGCCGGCGGAGCGCGAGCCCCTGCCCGCCATCACCCGCTCCCTGCTGGGCTACCTCGGCTACGGCGTGGGCGGCATGCTCGAACCCAAGCTGGCCCAGTGCCTGCCGCCGCACAAGGCCGAGGCGCGCCTCGTGCTGCCCGGCCAGGCCGTGCTCTACGACCACCTGCGCCACCGCTGCTGCTACCTCTGCCTGGACGAGGGCTGCGCCGAGGCCGGCCCCCGGCCCGCCCGGCTGGGCGACGCGGGGTCCTTCGAGCTGGAGGCCGGCGAGGTCGCGGCCTCGCCCGGCCGCGAGGACTACATGGACATGGTGCGCGAGGCCAAGCGGCTGATCACCGAGGGCGAGGGCATCCAGCTGGTGTTCTCGGTGCGCTTCAGCGCGCCCTTCCGGGGCCAGCCCTTCGGCGTGTACCGCCGGCTGCGCCAGGCCAATCCCTCGCCGTTCATGTTCTTCATGCGCTTCGACGGGGAGACCCTGCTGGGCAGCTCCCCGGAGATGATGGTCAACTGCCAGGCCGGACGCCTGGAGGTGCGGCCCATCGCCGGCACGCGCCCCCGCGGGGCCAGCGAGGCCAAGGACATGGCCTTCGAGCGCGAGCTGCTGGCCGACCCCAAGGAGCGCGCCGAGCACGTCATGCTCGTGGACCTGGGCCGCAACGACCTGGGCCGCATCGCCACGGCCGGCAGCGTGGAGGTGGCCAAGTTCATGCAGGTGGAGCGCTTCTCCCACGTCATGCACCTGACCTCCTACGTCGAGGCCGACCTCCGGCCGGGCCTGGACGCCGTGGACGTCCTGCAGGCCACCTTCCCGGCCGGCACGGTGTCCGGCGCGCCCAAGATCTGGGCCATGGAGACCATCGCCCGCGTGGAGCGGCGCGAGCGCGGACCCTACGCCGGGGCCCTGGGCTGGATCGGCCTGGGCCGCGGGCCGGTGAACCTCGGCACGGGCATCACCATCCGCAGCATGTGGTTCCGGGACGGCGCGTGCCACTGGCAGGCGGGGGCCGGACTGGTGTATGATTCCGATCCCGCCGCGGAGTGGCAGGAGTGCAACAACAAGGCCCGGGTCATCCGCGAACTTCTCTCCTCCAAGGGGGTGGGCGATGTTTTTGCTGATCGATAACTTCGACTCCTTCACCTTCAACCTGGTGCAGGCCTTCCAGCAGCTCGGGGCCGATCCGGCGGTCTACCGCAACGACCGGCCGGAACTGCTCGACCCGGCCTTCGTGGCCGGGCTCTCGCGGGTGTGCCTCTCGCCCGGGCCCAGCCGGCCGGAGAACGCCGGCAACTGCCTGAAGTTCCTGGCGCTCCTGCCCCACGACGTGCCCGTCCTGGGCGTCTGCCTGGGCCATCAGACCCTGGGGTGCTTCGCCGGGGCCTCCGTGGTCCGGGCCGAGCGCATCATGCACGGCAAGACGAGCATGGTCGAACACGACGGCGGCGACGTCTTCGCCGGGCTGCCCAACCCCTTCGAGGTCTGCCGCTACCATTCGCTCCTGGTCATGGCCCACGAGGCCCCGCAGCTCCTGCGCGTCACCGCGCGGACCGCCGAGGGCGAGGTCATGGGCATGACCTACACGGATCGGCCCTGGAGCGGCGTGCAGTTCCACCCGGAGTCCATCCTGACCCCGGACGGCCCGAAACTTCTGAAGAACTTCCTCGACAAACCCGCCAAGGCGGCGTGAAGGAGACCGGCATCATGCAGATTCAAATGCGCGACATCCTCGATTCCCTGGGCTCCCGCCGGGACCTCTCGGCCGAGCAGGCGGCGTTCGGCTTCCAGCAGCTCTTCGAGGGCATGCTCTCCCCGGCCCAGGCCGGAGCCCTGCTCATGGGCCTGCGCGCCAAGGGCGAGACCCCGCTGGAGCTGGCCGCGGCCGCCCGCGCCGGACTGGGCCGGGCCCGCCTGGTCACGGACATCCCCCGCGACCGGCCCATCCTGGACATCGTGGGCACCGGCGGCGACCGCTCCAACAGCTTCAACTGCTCCACGGCCGTGTCGCTCTTCCTGGCGTCCCTGGGCCACCGCGTGGTCAAGCACGGCAACCGCGCCGTGTCCTCCTCCAGCGGCAGCGCCGACGCCCTGGAGGGCCTGGGGCTCTCCCTGGCCACCAAGCCCGAAGAGGTCGCGGGCGAGCTGGAGCGCATCGGCTTCGCCTTCCTCTTCGCGCCCAACTACCACCCCTCCTTCGCGCACATCGCCCCCGTGCGCCGGGAGCTGGGCGTGCGCACCCTGTTCAACCTGCTGGGGCCGCTGCTCAACCCGGCGCGGCCGAGCCACCAGGTCCTCGGCGTGGGCAACGCCGCCTCCCTGCCGCTCATGGCCGAGACCCTGGCCCTGCTGGACCCGGAGGTGCGCGCCTTCGTGTTCTACGGCGCGGGCGGCTTCGACGAGCTGACCCCCTTCGGCCCGGCCAGCGTGGTCCGCGTGGAGGGCGGTCGCACCGCGGCCATGCGCTTCGACCCGGCGGAGCTGGGCTACGCCGCGGCGGACTTCAACCCCGACGACGTGCGCGTGGCCGACAAGCCCTCCGCCGTGGCCGCGCTCAAGGACGTGCTTTCCGGCCGGGGCAATCCGGCCATGCAGGCCATGACCGCGCTCAACCTCGGCGCGTCCCTGCACCTGGCCACGGGCCGGGACCTCGCCGCCTGCGTGGCCGAGGCCCGGCAGGCCGTGGCCGACGGCGCGGCCAGGAGGTTCGCCGATGCCTAGCGACATGCTCGACCGCTTCCGCGCAGCCCAGGCCGGGTCCATCGCGCTGCTGCGCCGCCTGGCCCAAGAAGGGCAACTGCCCGCGCCCTGGCACGGGACGCGGCCGGGCTTCGCCGCCGCCCTCCGCCGGAACGGCGCCCCGGCGGTCATCGCGGAATACAAGCGGGCCTCGCCTTCGCGCGGGGTCATCAACCTGGCCCTGGGCCCGGCGGATGCGGCGCGCATCTACGCCGACGGCGGGGCCGCGGCCTTCTCCGTGCTCACGGAGCGGCGGCACTTCCAGGGCGACCTGCGCTTCCTGGAGACCATGGCCTTCGCCGGCAGGCCCCTGCTGCGCAAGGACTTCCTGCTCGACCCGCTGCAGGTGGTCGAAACGGCGGCCACGCCGGCCTCGGCCCTGCTCGTCATCGCGCGGATGTTCGACGGGCCGGCGGCCCTCCGGACCATGCTGGAGGAATGCCGCGGCTTCGAGCTGGAGGCCGTGTGCGAGGTCTTCGACGAGGCCGACCTGGACCGCGCCCGCGCGGCCGGGGCCACGCTCATCCAGGTCAACAACCGCGACCTGGACCGGCTGGTGACCGATCTCGCCGTCTCGCGCCGGCTGGCCCCGCGCAAGGCCCCGGGCGAGCTGTGGATCAGCGCCAGCGGCCTGGAGCACCCGGAGGAACTGGCCGAAATGGCCGACCTGGGCTTCGACGCCGTGCTCATCGGCACCTCGCTCATGTGCCGGGAGGACCCCGGCGCGGCGCTCCGGGCCCTCGCCGCCGTGGCGGGCCAGAGGCGGCGGCCGTGACCGGCGGGCTGCTCGTCAAGGTCTGCGGCGTGACCCGGCCGGAGGACGCGCAGCTCTGCGCCGCCCTCGGCGCGGATCTGCTCGGCTTCATCTTCCACCCGCAAAGCCCGCGCTGCGCGCCGCCGGGCCTGCCGGCCTCGCCCGCGGTGCGGGACCTGTCCGGCGTGCGCACGGTGGGCGTCTTCGTGGCCCAGAGCCTGGACGAGACCCTGGCCCTTCTGGACGCCGGCCGGCTGGACCTGGCCCAGCTCCACGGCGGCCAGGACCAGGCCTTCTGCGCGGCCCTGGCCGAACGCATCGGCCCGGAACGCATCATCAAGGTTGTCTGGCCCGAACAGGCCGCCGGGCCGGCGGAATTCCAGGCCGAACTCGATCGCTTCGCGCCCTGCTGCGGCCGGTTCCTGGCCGACGCGGGCGCCGGCGGCGGCGGCCACGGCCGGGTCATCGGCGGGGCCGGGGCCTCGGCCCCGGAGACTCCCGGCGCGCTCGACCTGGCCGTGTTCCCGCGGCCGCTGATCCTGGCCGGCGGCCTGCGCCCCGGCAACCTGACGGCCATGCTCGCGCGCTACCTGCCCATGGGCGTGGACCTCAATTCCGGCGTGGAGTCCGCGCCGGGCGTCAAGGACGAAAAACTGCTGCGCGCCGCCTTCGCCGAAATCGCGGCGGCCCGCGCGGCCAAACAGCACGAGGTGAGACCGTGAACAAAGGCTATTTCGGCGCATTCGGCGGGCAGTTCGTGCCCGAGCTGCTCATGCCCCCGCTGCTCGAACTCGAGGACGCCGTGGAACGCATCCTGCCCTCCCCGGAGTTCCAGGCCGAGCTGGCGGATGAACTCAAGCACTTCGTGGGCCGGCCCACGGCCCTGACCTTCTGCCCCAACCTCTCGGAAAAGCTCGGCATCAAGCTCTGGCTCAAGCGCGAGGACCTGGCTCACGGCGGCGCGCACAAGGTCAACAACACCATCGGCCAGGCGCTTTTGACCAAGAAGCTCGGCAAGAAGCGCATGCTGGCCGAAACCGGCGCGGGCCAGCACGGCGTGGCCACGGCGCTGGCCGCCGCGCGCTTCGGCCTGGAGTGCGTCATCTACATGGGGGCCACGGACGTGGAGCGGCAGAGCCTCAACGTCCGGCGCATGCGGCTCTTCGGGGCCGAGGTGGTGTCCGTCGAATCCGGCACCAGGACCCTCAAGGACGCCATCAACGCCGCCCTGCGCGCCTGGATCGCCGAGCAGCAGACCACCCACTACTGTTTCGGCACCGCGGCCGGGCCGCATCCCTTCCCGCTGCTGGTGCGCGAACTCCAGTCGATCATCAGCCGCGAGGCGCGCGCCCAGATCCTCGAACAGGCCGGCCGCCTGCCCGACTACGTGGTGGCCTGCGTGGGCGGCGGCTCCAACGCCATCGGCGCCTTCCACGAGTTCGTGCCGGACATGTCCGTCAAGCTCGTGGGCGTGGAGGCCGCCGGACGCGGCCTGCCCGGCGACTGGCACTCCGCCCCGCTGTCCCGCGGCGGCACGCCCGGCGTGCTCCACGGCGCGCGCAGCCAGCTCCTCCAGACGTCCGAGGGGCAGATCCTGCCCTCGCACTCCATCGCCCCCGGGCTGGACTATCCCGGCGTCGGACCGGAGCACGCGGCCTATCAGGCCAGCGGCCGCGCCACCTACGTCTCGGTCACCGACGACGTGGCCGTGGAGGCCTTCCTGGAGCTCTCGCGCCACGAGGGCGTCATGCCCGCCCTGGAAAGCTCCCACGCCCTGGGCTGGGTCCTGCGCAACGCCCGCGACATGCGGCCCGGCAGCAGCGTCATCGTCTGCCTCTCCGGCCGCGGCGACAAGGACCTGGACATCGTCAACGACTACATGGCGCACAAGGCCTAAGGGAGACGGACATGAGCGCGAACATCCTGACCGAACGCATCAAATCGGCCCGGGCCAAGGGACGGCTGGCCCTGGTGCCCTTCCTGCCCGGCGGCTACCCGGACAAGGACCGCTTCTGGGACGAACTCGCCGCCCTGGACAAGTCCGGCGCGGACATCATCGAGATCGGCATGCCCTTCTCCGACCCCGTGGCCGACGGCCCGGTGGTGGAGCACGCCTCGCTCAAGTGCCTGGAGGCGGGGGTGAACCTCGCCTGGATCATCCGGGGCCTGGCCGCGCGCAAGGGGGCCCTGCGCGCCGGGCTGGTGCTCATGGGCTACCTAAACCCCGTGCTCCAGTACGGGCTGGAGGCCTTCGCCGCCGACGCCGCCGGCGCTGGCGTCCACGGCGTCATCCTGGCCGACGTGCCCTTCGAGGAGTCCGGCCCCATCCGCGCGGCCTTCAGCCCCCGCGGCCTCTCGCTCATCCCGCTCATCGGCCTGAACACCGACCCCGGCCGCATGGCCCTCTATGCGCGCGAGGCCAGCGGCTTCGCCTACTTCGTGTCCGTCCTCGGCACCACGGGCGTGCGCGACTTCAACGCCGGCCTGCCCGAGGCGGTCAAAGGCGGTCTGACCAGCGCCAGGAAAGCCTTCGACTTGCCCCTGGCCCTGGGCTTCGGCCTCAAGAGCCCGGACCAGCTCGCCGCCCTGGACGGGCTGGTGGACGCCGCCGTGTTCGGCTCCGCCCTCATCCGGCACATCGACGCCGGCGGCGATTCGGCGGGCTTCATGCAGGTGTGGAAGTAGAAACCGGCGCGGGGGAGGCTGCGGCCTCCCCCGCCGCCGCCGCCCGTGCCCGACTGGCGTATCGGGAGGCTCTGCCCCCGGCGGACGGTGGCGGCGTATGCTTATGCCTCCGGCGGCCATGCCCCGTTCGACGGCGCCCGCGCCTTGGCCTCACGACACGCTGGGCGTTCCTTAACGGGGTTCCAAGGGGCCTCGCCCCTTGGCCTGCGGAGCATGAAAAACACGCCACAACGTCGTGGCTGTGATTATGCCTCCGGCGGGGTGTGGCCGCATGGGATATGCCTCCGGCAGTCGGGGATGCGTGGATTATGCCTCCGGCGGCCAGGGGGCTGCGCGCCCCCTGGACCTGCGCAAGCGAGCGCCCGAAGCCGGGCGCTCGCCTCGTCTTTCGGGCCGCCGCTTCCCACTTCCGGCAGGCCCTCCGGCCGGGCGCGGGACCATGTCCCCCCCCCTAAAAGGGGGCGCAGGGAGGGTCCGGGAGGGGCGCGCAGCCCCTTCCCGGCCGCCGGAGGCATTCCCTTCCGCCACGCCCGGTTGGCTCAAGACCTCCGCCTTGCCATGCCATACTGGAACGTCGTATAAACAATGCGTTACGACAGTTTTGGCAACCTGTTGGACGTCGCGGGCGGGGTGGTGCGGCTGCCCTTGGGCTTCGCCGGCGGGCTCTTTGACGCCGACACCGGCCTCACGCGTTTTGTCTGGCGCGACTATGACGCGGACACCGGCCGCTTCACCGCCCTCGACCCGCTCGGCAAAAAGGGCGGCGACAACGACTGGTACGGCTACTGTTTGGATGACCCGATCAATAGGGCGGACGTCTGGGGACTGTGGACGGTCAATGTCGGCGGAACAGCCAGCGCCAGCGGATTTGGCGTCGGCGGCACGGTGAGCGGGTCCATTGGCCGGGATGGTGAAGGGAACTGGGCGGCACAAGGCACTGTCGGCGCAGGGCCAGCGGCCGGCTATAGTGCCTCGGTAGGTGGTTTCAGCCAAGCCACCAACGCCACGCGCATGGACGACCTCGCGGGCAAAGGCACACAGGCAGGCTGGAGCTTTGGAGACATTCCTATTGGGAACTTGAAGCTTGGCAGGGTCTATGGCGTCGATAAGGTTTCTGGCGCTGGCAACGAAGGTATTTCTGGACAGATTGGCGTAGGCGTGGGCACGCCGGATATGCATGTGAACAGAACTTACACGTGGTCTCAGCCCATATTTACTCCGTCACCTACGGAATCGGCGCCGCCGGACACGTCCGATCTGCGCGACAGAAACTACTGGCACTAGGGAATACTAACCGGCCGCGCGTTGGCGACAACGCGCGACCGGTATGAGGGCAAAATGGAAATCATTGTCAAAGAGAATGATGCTATTCGCCGCCAATACTCTAGCGCAAAAACATCACGGTACCTTTATTTAATTGCTATTTTATTATTTTTTACAGGACTTGCAACGCATGACATTCGCTGGATAATTCCGTTCACACTCCCATTATTTATATTTGGCTATGCGTTCCTTCGTCCCTTGCGCATCGCCAAATTCTCCGACGACATTTTCACCTCTTGTTGGCCGCATGAGAACGTGCGCGGCTACGCCGAAATTAGTCGCATCATCAACTTGAACCCTTATGGAGAGATCCTTTTCTTCATCATCATCGTCTACAAGAAGGGCATCCTGTTCAAGAAGATCAACATAGCCTGGATCCCGACGGATCAGGGCATCCTCGAACACCTGAAGGCACGCGGGGTGAAGGTCTGGAACATCTGGTTCGGGCAGGAGAAGTAAGCACACCGCTTCACCGCCCTCGCCCCCCAAGGGCGAAAAGGGCGGCGACAACGACTGGTACGGCTACTGCCTCGACGACCCGATCAACCGGGCGGATGTCTGGGGGCTGGAGGGCGAATCCTTTGAAGCAGCACATGACGGCGCTGCAGATGAAGATCCGGCGAGAAAGGCTGGCAAGCATATCGTCGCCAGT
>Ga0268263_1000418_pt1 | contig 72855 bp, 63 predicted proteins | sample Biomet5_FD_190358 | JGI IMG/M metagenome (GOLD analysis project Ga0268263, IMG submission 190358) | Microbial communities from bioreactor (seeded with sewage sludge) at LBNL, California, USA - Biofuel metagenome 5 (SPAdes) (version 4) | ecosystem: Engineered > Bioreactor > Anaerobic >... | reverse complement strand
GGACGCCATGGATATCGTCAGGGATCATCCTCTTTATCCGGCAGGCGTTCTCGAAGATTAAAAAAATCAGAAATATCCCACCTCAATTGAATAGTGCCCGGGCGTAATTTTCGTCCGGGCTCTTTCCGTAAAACGGCGGCGATAAAAGCGAAAGGCGGCGGAAAATGATAGAGAAAACGGCTTGGGGATGTATCGACTGGAGACAGATTTCTAAAGTTAATGATAAAGACAGTTCGATGAATGTAGGCATCACGACGATAAATGCGGGCGCCGCGCAGTCCACGCATGTGCATTACGGACATGAACAGCTGCTTTTCGTCCTTGACGGAGAGGGCGTCAACATAATTAACGGAGAGTCATTTCCGTTCCATAAGGGAATGAGCTTCTACATGAAAGCCGATACTGTACATGAGGAATACAATACCGGGGATACAGCTATACATGAACTGCTGGTATCTAATCCGATCCCTTTTTTGAGCAATACTCTTGCCGATGATCAGAGCCAGCCGGATGATTTTGATGACGGCGTCACTATCTATCAGGCGGTCGAGGCGATACGCGATCCGCTGCTTGAATCGATCAAACTTCCGTTCACGATATTCGATGAAAGCGGGTTTGTAGTAATGTGCGGGCAGCATTATCCGCAAATTTGCCTGGAACACTGCGATCCGACGGGGACGGAAGGCGATTGCCCGTGTTACAAAGATATCCGGCGCGAAATAAGCGGGTCTTTGTACAGCGGGGATTTCATCTGTCCGTATGGCCTGACTGTGAATTACCATCCTGTTATCTTCCGCGGCAGGCAGATCGGCCTTATACGCGGAGGACATTATTATACATCAATGAATGAATCGGATATCGACAGCTCAGTTACTGACGGGTATTATGACCAGCCGGTGAGTACGCAGATCGGCATCCAGAAGATCCAGCTGCAGATAGCGGAAAGTATTATAAGGTTCTGCGATTTCGAAGAATCACGCCGTGCGCTTGAACACAGGGAAGCATCTCTGAGAAATACAGAACTTGAAAGAAACAATCTGCAGAAAAACCTGACTATAATGAATGACACTGTAACGAATCTGAAAATCAATCATCACTTTCTTTTCAATACGCTGAACTGTATGGCCGGTATGGCGCTGGAGGGAAACGGAGAAACATTATATAAGGCTATACTTGACCTTTCAAATATGTTCAGGTATACGATGTCTTCGGAACTTCAGCTGGTGAGTCTGAAGTCGGAGATCAAATATCTGCAGACATATCTTGATCTGCAGAGGCTGAGGTACGAGGATTCACTGCATGTAGAATATGAGATCGCCGACGGATGCGCCAATGTCAGAGTGCCTTTTAATTTTCTGCAGCCGATAGTAGAGAATGCTTTTACCCACGGATTTATGTCATACGATGATGAGAAGTATATAAAAATATCCGCATCACATACGGATGACAGGATGACTGTATCGGTAATGAACAACGGCATCCCCGCAGATGATGTCACTATCAACAGGACTAAAAAAAGCTGGTCATCAAAATCCGGGCACGGACTGTCATTTGTCTATGAGAAATTTCAGGGCGCATATGCCGGAGATTTTTCCATGGATATGAAAGCCTGTGAAGAAGGCGGCGTTGAAATTATTGTCACAGTGCCGTTTGTGAAAGGAGGAGACTGATATGCTGAGAGCACTGATAGCAGATGATGAATCTGCAGTCGCTACTATAATCAAGTATATTATAGGAAAAGAGAAGCTTCCGATAAAAATCGTAGGAGAAGCGGAAAACGGTGCAGAAGCAGTGCGTCTCATAAAGAAAGAGCATCCGAATCTTGTCTTCCTGGACATACAGATGCCGCTGATGAACGGATTTGAAGTGATGAAAGCGCAGCCGGATATCGACTATATAATCATTACTGCCTTCGAATCTTTTTCATACGCGCAGGAAGCGCTGCGGCTCGGAGCCAGAGACATACTGCTCAAGCCGGTGGACCGCAATCAGTTTATGGAATCCATAGCGCGCGTCATCGGATGGCGTTATACTTCGAATGATACAGTCAATCAGATACTCGAATATCTTTATGCAAACTATAATAAAAAAGTAACGCTTGATGATCTGGCCGCTGAAACATTTATGACGACTAATCATATAGCGAGACTGTTCAAAGAATATACCGGTACAAGCATCATAAGGTATCTTCACAAGGTGCGGATAGAAAAGGCCATAGATATGCTGATCGACGAAGAGAAAAGCATACAGGAAACCTGTGAAGATGTCGGATATGATAATATGAACAATTTTTACAAGCACTTCAGAGAATCAACAGGGATGACTCCGGCCGATTATGTGAAAAAAGCCGCCAAACGTTGATTCTGTCATTTTGATTATGTACGTGCTATAATTGTTACCAGGATACAGTAACGTTATAGGAGGGCATAGGGAGTGGGCGTATATTGCGGCAGAGAGAGAGTTTCCGATTCGCGCATTAAATGGCTGGCAGCAGTACTTGTCATGTCTGTACTGATACCGCTGCTTTCTGTTTTCATAGGGTACAATAATAATGTATATGCCGAAACGGAGCCTTCGCGGACAACTGTTCGCGCGGGATATTTTATCAACGGTGATTTTATGCATAAAGCGGCAGACGGAAGCTATGAAGGTTATGACATTGAATATTATTACACGATTGCCGGTTACACGGGATGGAAAATCAAATTCGTGGAGTTCGGCAGTCTCGATGAGGCGCTGCAGGGGCTGAAGGACGGGAAGATAGATATACTGAGCGGACTTTCGAAAACGAGCGACCGCACGAAGGCGTATCTGGTATCGTCTCAGAAGATGTGTACGGCGCGTATCGCGGTGCAGACAAGAGCGGATGATGACCGGTTCACGGCAGGAGATCCCTCTACTATGAAGGACCTGACATGCGGAATATTGAAAGGATCCAACGTCATTGCACTATATAAAAACTGGTGCACTGCCAACGGATTGACGCCGCATGTCATTGAATATAACAGTCTGCCGGAGCGGAATGATGCTTTCGCGGCAGGAAAAGTGGATGCGGTTGCTGCCGGGTCCACTATCGAAGGTGCGCAGAAGATAGCGGAATTCCCTTCACTGGATCTTTATTTTATGTTCAACAGCAAACAGGCAAAGCTGAAGAAACAGATGGACCGCGCGATGGGTATGCTGTCGCTGCAGTCGCCGATGTATTCGACCGAGTTGTTTGAAAAGTATTTTCCGCTTTCCAGGAACAGGAAACCTTCGTTCTCATCTCCGGAAAAAAAGTATCTTGCAAAACACAAAACGATAAATGTTGCCGTGCTGTCGGATGATGCTCCGTTCAGCAGCGCCGGTGCGGATGCATCGGTGAAAGGCATACTGCCTGAATATTACAAGCATCTTTCCGGACTGCTCGGCGTTAATTTCAATTGTATAGCATGTGCTTCCAAGGACGAGGCCTGCCGGGCTGTCGAAGACGGTTCTGCCGATATGGTGGGAAAATTCGAAAACAATGTTTATGATGCGGCCGGCAGGGATCTAATTATTTCAAATTCATATTTTGAAATGAATCTCGTACAGATCACTAAGACCGGAACGAAGAAAGTCAGGGCGGCTGCTGTTCCGGAATGCAACGCTTCCGCGGTCAGGTCGACAATCGAAAAAAACGGTTCGCAGATCAGGGTAAAAGAATTCAAAAACACCAAAGCTGCCTTCGATGCCATGAAGTCCGGAAGCTCCGATGCGGTAATATGCACTCAGCCGGGGGCGACCTGGATACTCTACCGCAATCGTTCTTCAGAGTATGTTGTATCTGCTTTCGGATCAGGGACCTGGAATGTGGCCTGCGCGTTTAAATCGGGGACCGACGGAAATACACTGCGTTCGATCGTGAATAAAACTATCGCGGCTGATTCGGGATATATAAATCAGCTGGCGACGACATATACTCTTGAGGATTCCACAAATATTGCTGCCGCTATCAACAGGATGTCGACCGGTTCCATAGTTATGCTGGCGATTGTAGCTGTATTTCTGCTTGTTGTGGCAATAATTGCGATTATAATTATTATCAGACGCCGCAAAACGGAACGCGCTCTCGATCTGCAGCAGGCTGAGATAAAAGCAACAGAAAAGGCGAACATGGCGAGGCACGAGTTCTTCGGAACAGTAAGCCACGATATGAGGACACCGCTCAACGGGATAATGGGATTTACGGATCTTGCACTCGGGAGCAATGATATTGACAAGGTCAAAGAATATCTTCTGAAGATAAAACAGTCGGGATCTATCCTGAACGAACTGGTGAATGACACGCTGATAATATCGCGGGTGGAAAACGGAAAATACGTCCTGCATGAAACACCGAATGATATGGGAGAAGTACTGGAGGAACTTGCCGGACCGATAGGTGAACTGGCTGCTTCAAAGGGCATTGTGCTGAAAACTGAGGTGGTTTCATCCTGCCGCAGATATGTTATGATCGACAGACTGAGTGTGCAGAAGGTATTTCTCAATCTACTGTCCAATGCAATAAAATTCACGGCTCCGGGAGGAACTGTGACATTTGCCTGCGCATGTGAACATGATGCTGAAGGGCGCAGAGTATGTGCTGTTTCGGTGTCCGATACAGGATGCGGCATATCCGATGATTTCCTGCCGCATGTTTTCGAACCTTTCGCACAGCAGGATCCTGCCAATCCGGAAACGTCCGGAAACGGTATGGGTCTGGCCATCGTGAAGAGCATTGTTGAGGCCATGGGCGGAGATATTTCTGTACAGAGCCGCGAAGGCAGAGGTACGGAATTCACAGTCAGACTCAGACTGAAAGAGACAGAATGCGCTGTCGGGCAGCCTGAAGCATCAGATCTGTCTGACAGAGGCAATGTCCTGACCGGCAGGCGTGTCCTCTTGTGCGAGGATAATGCGCTGAATCTGGAAATCGTTAAAACGATTCTGGAGAATGCGGGCATGGAAGTAACAGATGCGGACAACGGGAAGACGGGGACTGAACTGTTCGGGGAAAGCGAACCGGGATACTTCGACATTATTCTGATGGATATCCGTATGCCTGTAATGGGCGGAACAGAAGCCGCACGCATAATAAGGGCTCTGGACAGAGAAGATGCCGGGACGGTAAAGATCATTGCGGTATCCGCAGATGCATTTGAGGAAAACGTTAATGAATCGATCGCGGCGGGGATGAATGCACATATAGCGAAACCTGTGGACGCGGCGCAGCTTATAGGGACGATAAAAAAATGCCTGGACATTTAGGCACAGGCTGCCGGAGGAAAGATGACAGAAGAAATTGCGCATAATATATACAGAATAGGAGTGCCGCTTACCGGCAATCCGCTCAAAGAACTCAACAGTTATTTAATTAAAGGAAAAGACAGAGACCTTCTTATTGATACCGGATTCAGAAATCCGGAATGTTTTGATGTTCTCACGGGGGAACTGAAAAAGCTCGGTTCCGATATTTCGAGAAGAAATGTACTTCTGACGCATATGCATTCCGACCATTCCGGTCTGGCGGATCTCGCCGCCGGCGCCGGGAGAAAGATTTTCATAAGCGAAAAGGACCGTTCGTACATGCAGAATTTTATGACAGGACGCATGCGCGGATGGCAGGAGGAGCGCTATACGAAGGAAGGCATGCCTCACGACATGGTCCTTGATGTTTTCAAAACCAATCCGTCGAGACAACAGTCGATGAAATCGCTCGACAGCCGGTTCACCGCATTGAATGAAGGAGATCACATCGAAGCGGGCGGATACCGCCTGGAAGCGATATATGCAGAAGGGCATACGCCGGGCAGCATGATGTTCTATATCCGGGATAAGGGCATAATGTTTACCGGAGATCATGTGCTTTTCGACATTACACCGAATATTACCGCCTGGCCTTATATTGATGATTCACTCGGAGACTACCTCGGGAATCTGGAGCGAGTGAAAAAATTTTCTGTTGAAACGGCGCTGCCGGGGCACAGGAAGACCGGAGACTACAGCAGCAGGATCGATACGCTGCTTGAGCATCATAAAAAACGGCTGGACGAGGCGCTGGCTATTGTTGCGGACGGCGAGGGGTCGTGCGGATATGATATTGCAGGCAGGATGAAGTGGAAAATACGCGCTGACAGCTGGGAGACATTTCCGAAGATACAGAAATGGTTCGCGCTCGGTGAATGCCTGTCGCATCTCGATCATCTGATGAAGACGGGGAAAATCAAAAGAAAATCAGAGAACGGGCTGTGGCGTTATTACACGGTCTGAAATGGAGGCTGGATATGGGAATGGTATTTGCACCGGGATGTGCGCTTAAATTATATAAACCGGAGCTGACAGGGAAAACGCTTGATTATCTCCGCAAAAACGTGGACGGGAGCATCACAGAACTTATGACGTGCTGTGATCACGATCCGCATCTTCCGCTCGGGACGGTGGTAATAAACGCATGTCCGGGCTGCGACCGCACTTACAGTACGCAGTTCATGGGCGTGGGTTCGATTTCGCTTTGGGAAGTGATCGTTTCGTGCGCGGATTTCCCGTATCCGGACTATCACGGTGCGGAAATGACTGTGCTCGACGCATGCGTGACGCGCGCAAATAAACGCGCCCAGGATGCGGTCAGGATATTGCTGGAGCGCATGAATATAAAAGTTATCGAAGCCGATCATATCCGTCAGGATACGATATGCTGCGGAGATAAACTTTTCGGACACATGTCCGATGAGGACGTTCACAAAAAAATGAGAGAAAGGGAAGAAAAAATGCCCCGCGAAGACGTTGCGAATTACTGTATGGGATGCACACGCGCAATCGAGATCGGAGGCAGAACGCCGCGTTATCTTCTCGATCTGCTGTTCGGCGAAGAAACTACGAAGGGGATCCTTACATCGGATCGCTGGAACAGTACTATCGAGAAGTACGCTGACGAACATTAGCTGAATATTATTCTCTTATGATCTGAGGCTTTTCCATTGGCACTCTTTCCCACATCGAGTCGCATGCAGGGTCGTTCTCGGTAAGGAGAGTGACAAGCCATTGCAGCCGCTGGTCGCTTTCACCGCTCTTGATAAAAAGCTTGATGTATAGTTTGTGGAAACCCGGTCGCAGCATATTAAGAGAAGGGCCCTTGAAGTTATTCGGAGTGCGTCCCCACTTTCCTGCAGGCGGATGCACGATCACATTCAGAGGATCGAATACAGGTATCTCCGCCGACAGTTCGACTGTGACCTTCTCGATCGGGATTTCAGTTCTTTCTGACAGCCTCATGGCTGTTCTGGCAAGAGAGTCGGCGCAGGCCTTAAGCATTACTTCGTTCGGTTCTTCAGAATCGGAAACTGCCCGGTCGGATCTGGCGTTCAATAATTCAATTGTAGCTGGCATTTAGTTCTCCTTCCGTTGAAATGTCATTTTACCTAATAACACAACTAACAGTATATCACAATTATTGAGTTTACGTTCTTAAAACCAGCAATCTTCAGCGTGAATGCAACATTTTCCGGGTGCCGGCTGTATATATAGCGGAACATATAATATTTACAGAACGAAAGGAACTGTCTGATGAAATTTATAGTGGAGGGTATTAAATAATATGGAAGGCTCTGTATACATCATTTCGCGAATGACGCGCGGGGATACGCCTCTGCGGCACGCGTTTTGTTTTATGCGGCTTATCCTGGAAAGGCTGCGTACCGTGATGTCTCCTGAAAGAGATCTGGCCGCCGGCGGTGTGCCGGATCACGGAAAAGCAGGGAATGCTCTCGACAATTTCGGCAACAGCATCCTCAGGCTTGCATATTCATATATGCATAATATGGATGATGCTGAAGATGTGCTGCAGGACACGCTTATACAGTACATAAAATCATCGCCGGATTTCCGGAGCAGTGCCCACGAGAAAGCATGGCTGCTGAAAGTCGCGGGGAATATCAGTAAAAATAAACTGGAGCATGAGCGCATCCGGATTGCCGATGAACTCAATGAGGAACTGGTATCGGACGACAGAAGCGATCTTTCTTTCGTATGGGAAGCAGTCAAATCACTTCCCGTAAAATACCGGGAAGTCATACACTTGTATTACTGCGATGGTTACCGCACAGCTGAAATAGCGGAGATCCTCGGCGAAAACGAATCGACAGTCAGATCGCACCTTGCAAGAGGCCGTGTGATGCTTGTGATCATCGGTGCCGCGGTGATCCCGAATTTGCAGGGATCGGGGCAGGATACGCAGAACGGAAATCCCGTCGCTGAATGCGGGTCGGTTTCTGAACTGGCGGAAAAGGCAGGATTTCCTGTCAGCGAAGTTCCCGGCCTCCCGTTCAATATCAGCGGTGAAAAATACAGTCTGACAGGCGGTATCGCGGAGATAGAATATACGGGCAGTAATAATGAGACTGCTGTTTTCCGGAAATCTGCCGGCAGTGAAGATAATTCAGGTGATTCGACAGATTATGATAAGACCGTCACGGCATTCCTGAATCACGGTAAAACAAAAACGACATTGAAGGGAAGCGGAAACACATATAAATTCGCGTCATGGACCAGAGGCGGGTATTCATATTCTGTTGTTATGTCGCAGGGTATTTCTGAGACAAAATGGAACAAGATAGTTGCCGGTGTCGAATAGCCGGCATTGATCCGAAGCCGGCATGAAAAAGTTTGTTTATGCAAAAATTGGTCCAGCCTATTTACACCTTAGCTGAATAAAGTTATACTGTTCCTATTATTCATGAAAGGAACACAAAATAAATGGGAAATTATTATGATCCTGCAAAAGAATGCGCTTCAAGGGAGCAAATCAAGGAATGGCAGGATGAGCATCTCGCGGAAACCGTGAAGAAGGTATACGAGAATGTTGATTATTACCGTGAGAAAATGCAGGCTGCCGGGATCGAGCCGGGAGATATCAGATCGACAGATGATCTGCATCTTCTGCCTTTTTTGACCAAAGAAGATCTGCGCAATACATATCCGTACGGCATGCTTGCGGTGCCGCTGAGTGATTGCGTCAGAATACATTCGACGAGCGGAACGACCGGAAGGCGTGTAGTTGCATGCTATACACAGCATGATGTCGACCTCTGGGAAGACTGCTGTGCGCGCGCTATCGTTGCTGCCGGCGGCTCGAAAAATGATGTAGTTCAGGTCTGCTACGGGTATGGACTTTTTACCGGCGGACTGGGACTTCACGGAGGCAGCCATAAAGTGGGTGCTCTGACACTGCCGATGTCGTCGGGGAATACAGACAGACAGCTGCAGTTTATGTGTGATCTGCAGTCGACATTTCTGTGCTGCACACCGTCATATGCTGCATATCTTGCTGAAAGCATCAATGAAAGAGGATTGAGAGAGCAGATCAAACTGCGTTCAGGCATTTTCGGAGCCGAGGCGTGGAGTGAAGAAATGAGGAGAGATATAGAGGAGCAGCTGGGAATAAAGGCTTATGATATATACGGGCTTACTGAGATCAGCGGTCCCGGTGTAGCCTTTGAATGCGCAGAGCAGAAAGGTATGCATATCAATGAAGACCATTTCATAGCGGAAGTGATCGATCCCGAGACAGGCGAAACACTGCCTGACGGCGAGAAAGGCGAACTCGTTTTCACCAGCATTACGAAGGAAGCGTTCCCGCTCATACGTTACCGCACAAAGGATATCTGCGTGCTGAGCCACGAGAAATGTTCATGCGGCAGGACATTTGTAAAGATGACCAAACCTATGGGCAGAAGCGATGATATGATGATCGTGAAGGGTGTCAATGTATTCCCGTCACAGATAGAAGCAGTCCTCATGAACCAGGGGTATCCGGCTAATTACCAGATAATTATTACGCGGGAGAAGAACAGCGACAAGCTCGAGCTCGATGTGGAGATGACGAAGGAAATGTTCTCTGATGCACTCAGTGAAGTATCCTCCAGAGAAGCTAAACTGATAAGCGCGCTCAAGTCGATGCTCGGAATATACGTAGATGTACATCTCGTTTCTCCGAAGAGCATAGAGAGAAGCGAAGGCAAAGCTAAACGCGTTATTGACAAGCGCAGTCTTTATTAGAAGAAAGCAGGTGGATTCATGGATGTAAAGCAAATATCGGTGTTTATGGAAAATAAACCGGGAAAACTCGCAGAGCTTGCGAAGGTACTCCGGCAGAACGGGATCAACATGCGTGCGCTTTCACTCGCGGAGGCTCCGGAGTTCGGTGTTGTCAGGATCATAGTCGATGATCCGTACAAACTTTCGGAGGCTCTCAAAGAAGAAGAGTACGTGTTTACTGTAACGAAGGTACTCGCCGCGGAAGTGAAGGATCAGGCCGGCAGTCTGGTGAAGATCCTCGATATTCTGGCGGAAAACAATATCAATCTGGAATATACATATACATTCCTGTCCAGAAAAAAGGATGCGGCTTATATGATATTCAGAGTCAATGACAATGAGGCAGCCGTCAGAGCCCTGTCAGCAGGAGGTATAAAACTTCTGTGCCAGGATGATTTTGATGATCTGCTGAAATAGCAGCATAGTTTAACATGCAGTTATCATACATGAGCATTATATAAACTTGATATAATGCTCATGTTATATTAAAATAATCACAGAAGAAAGGAAAGAGATGATTTTACTTTCGGAGGTGCGTTATGTCGATCTATTCATGGCAGGTTTTTGCTGCTGTGGCAGAGCAGCGGAGCTTTGTGAAGGCTGCGGAAGTGCTCAATGTCTCACAGTCTGCTGTCAGCCATATCATCAAAAAAATCGAAGATGAGCAGGGCTTTCATTTATTTATTAGAAACAGGAATAATGTTGAGCTTACTGTGAACGGGCAGCTGCTGATGCCGTATGTCAAAAATCTGCTGGAATGCAATAGAGCGCTCGATCAGCATCTGCAGGATTTCGAGAGTGCGGCGAAGGGTGAAGTCAGGATCGCGGCCTTCAACAGCGCAACCAGACTCTGGCTGCCGCGGATCATCAACAGTTTCCATGAAAAATATCCTGATATCAGAGTCCGCGTCAGACAGACCGGAGACAAGCAGATACGCGCGCTGATCGATGCGGGTGAAGTGGATCTGGCGTTTCTTTCGACGGCATATCCGGCGAAGGGTTCGTTTCTTCCTCTGCACAGCACTGCGATAATATGTCTGGCGCCGAAAGACTATGCGCCCGCAAACGGAGTCAGTGTCACTCCGGATGATCTGGAGGGACAGCATCTTATATTGCAGCTTGAGGGCTATGATACTGAAATGATAATGTGGGTGCACGATAACAATGTCAATGTCCGGACGGACTGCAAAATAGAAGTAGATTCCACCTGTCATGACTATGTAGTACATGGATTCGGCTTCTGTCTGTCGTCTGAAATGACCTTTGAATGTGATCCTGCGGATGTGTCAGTATGGCCGCTGGATCCTCCGTATATGAGAACCATAGGACTGGTGACGGTTTATCCCGATTATATTTCACCGTCGGTCGATCTCTTCAGAAAAGAAATAATTAATTTTATGAATAACAATAATCTGCTGAATATCTGACAGCAGTGACAGCATGAAGATGAAATTGATATCATATTAACATGAGAATAAATGCTATTTTGCTCATGCTGATTTTAGGCTATCATAAAATAGTAAACACATTGAAAAAATTCGATCGGAGGTCGTATTATCATGAGTAATTATGCCGGAAGGATTTCAGTAATGGAAAAGGAAGTCAGGAAACTTAAGGTACTGACCGACTCGCTTGTATCGCCTGATATTATATCGTTTGCCGGAGGCGCGCCGGGACTGGAAGCTTATCCTATGGAAGAGTTACGCAGTATCTCGCAGGAAGTGTTTCAGAGAACTGCCGAAGGCTATGGCTCGGTGAAGTATGGTTCAGTGTTCGGTAACGAAGAACTGAGAGAAGCCGTGCGGGATGTGCTCCTCAGACCGCGGGGACTTGAAGCTGACATCAAAAATATAATGATCACTTCCGGCGGAATACAGCCGATGAATCTGATCTGCCAGATGCTTATAGATCCGGGAGATGTGATCCTGGTAGAGGCGCCTTCTTTTGTGCATACCAGCATGATATATAAAATGTTTCAGGCAGAACTGGTGCCGTGCACCATGGATGAAGAAGGGCTCGTGATCGGAGAGGTCGAAGAAAAAATAAAGAAATACGATCCGAAATTCATATACACTGTTCCGACATTCCAGAATCCTACGGGAATCACAATGTCGGAAGAAAGACGCAGACAGCTTGCGGAACTCGGTGAGAAATACAATGTAATCATACTGGAAGACGATCCGTACAGAGAAATCAGATACAGCGGCCGTGATCTTCCTTACATCAAATCGATGGATAAAACCGGAGATGTCATCATGGCCAACAGCTTCTCGAAAATATTCTCGCCGGGCAGCAGATTGGGATACCTGGTTGCTAAAGACGAATACATCGAAAAACTGGGGAACATCAAACTTGGCACTGATACATGCACCAACACTATAGCTCAGGCCATGGCTGCAGAGTTCTTCAGACGGGGCCTTTATCCGGCGCACAGAGAAAATCTCTGCCGGCTGTACCGCGGCAGACGCGATGCGATGCTGAAAGCACTTGACGCATATTTCCCTGCCGGTACAAAGCATACTATGCCGGATGGCGGATATTATGTCTGGGTTGAACTTCCTGAGGGTTTGGATGCTGCAGCCATGGCGCCTGAGGCCGCGGAAAAGCTCAATATCTGTTACGGGATAGGCTCTATATTCTATACGGAAGGCAATCCGGAAGATGCCGGGAGCAACTGCATAAGGATGAGCTTCAGCGGACTCGATGAAGATACTATCGAAACCAACCTCAAAAAACTCGGCGGGTTTTTCACGGCAAAAGCAGAGAAATGATTTAAGGAGAGTGAATTAGTTATGGCGTTGAATAAACTGCGTGAGATGGCCGGGAACGGCGAACCGGCGATAGGGACTTTTTTCAGCAGCGGCAATATGTCGATGATGGAGTGTCTCGGATATACGGGCCTTGATTTTGTGATAATAGACACTGAACATGGTCCTTTTGACACTGAAACGATGATGGATCTGATCCGTGCAGCGGAAAGCGCCGGACTTGTTCCGGTCGTGCGGATCGCGGATGTTTCGCATAAGGAAATACAGCGTGCCGCAGACTGCGGCGCACAGGGCCTCATTGTTCCGTGTCTGAGAAAAATCGAGGACTTCAGAAAGCTGGTGGATCTTGCAAAATTCACACCGCTGGGAAACCGCGGATTTATTAAAGGACGCGGCAGCGGTTTTGGAAATATGGAGTGGGCGTCAGGAACACTGGAGGAGTATTATGCCTGCAGTAATGAAAAGCTGATGGTGATCCCGCAATGTGAAACTGTCGAGGCGCTGGAACAGATAGAAGACGTAGCGGCAATAGAAGGAATCGACGGTATATTCATCGGTCCGTTCGATTTGTCGACAACGATGGGCATTCCGGGACAGTTCAATAATAAGGATTTTCTGGCTGCGGAAAAAAGAGTGCTGAATGCATGCAAAAAAAGCGGAAAGCCGTGCTATATCCTTTCGATGACACCGGAGGAAGGAGCCGCATTTCTGAACGAAGGTTATGCCGGGATCGCGCACAATCTTGATTTTAATATGTTTACGGAGGTATACCGGAATACGGTAAAAGATATCCGCAATGCCCTCAATGAATAAATGTGATAAGCAGCAGGGGGAGCCGTGATCTATGCACGGCTCCTTTTGCATAACGGTGATTAATATGTTATATTCTTCCTATCTGAAGGGAGTACGTTTTAATGCCTGAAAATATAGTCGATAAAGCGAGACAGTTCCTTCTCGGCGGAGAAGATATAGTGACTGCCGGAATCGTGAGCACCACCGGCTCGACTCCGAGACATAAAGGTTCGCTGATGGTTCTGACGGCAAGCGGGGAAAAGCTCGGCACAGTAGGCGGAGGACGCATTGAAGCAGAGGTGACAGAACTTTGCCGTGCGGCATTTGCTGAAGAAGGGCCCGGTAAAATCTTCACCATAGGGATCACCGCAGAAATCGACGGCAGCAGCAGCAGCGACGGCGGAACAGCTGACATACTGATCACGCATTACTCATGCGCCCGCCCCGAAGAATTCACAGAAACTGCGGCACCGCAGGCAGCGGCATATATATTCGGATGCGGCTATGTCGGAAGTGCGCTTGAACCTGTGCTGAGATATGTGGGATTCGATACAGTAATGATCGATGACCGTAAGGAGTTTGCTTCACGGGAAATGTTTCCCGAAGCCGGCAGAGTCATAACGGCGGATCGTTTTACCGATGTATTTGATGAAATAGAAATGGATGAGAACAGCTATATATTTATATTGTCATACTCTCAATACAGCAATTACGAGATCCTGCGCGAGTCCATAGGACGGGCGCATGCATATATAGGCCTGCTGGGAAGCAGAAAAAAAATAAAAAGCGTTTTTTCACTTCTTAAAGACGAAGGGATCGATGCGGAGAGTGACGGCAGTGTTTATGCGCCGATCGGAGAAGATATCAGAGCTGAATCACCGGAAGAGATCGCTGTCAGCATCGCTGCGCAGGCCATCAGGATCAGAGCCGGGAAATAAGGAGAGAGTCAGGCGGCCTATGAAGAAAAATGACCGGGATAATAATCATATAAAGCACCTGTCGGGAACACGTCTGTTCCGCGGCCTGAGCGATGAGCAGTGCGCAGCTGTTTTTCAGGAAGTGAAAATCAAACAGCTCACATTGCCGCCGGGCGATACTATAGTGCGGCAGGGTGATGTCCAGAACGATTTTTATTATGTCTGTGCGGGCATCGTCCGGGGAGAAAAATTTCACATCGAAGGCGGGATACATCTGGTAGACAATTATGAGGCAGATGATTTTATCGGTCTGGATACTGTCTGTTCGACGACAAGACTTGCGCCGTGGACGCTGACTGCGGGGGAAGAATCTCCGGTGCTGCTGAAAATATCCGCTGATGATCTGCTGACATGTTCGTTCCGCGAAGATATACTCATGAACATCATCAGGATGCTGGCAAACGAAAATATAAAAAAAGCATATAAGGTCAATATCGTATCCAAACAGAGCATAAGAGACAGAGTCCTCACCTTTCTGCTTATACGAGCCGAAAAAACAGGGAAAAATGAATTCCATATACGTATGACGCAGGAGCAGCTGGCACAGTTCCTCTGCGTCAACAGAAGTTCGCTTTCGCACGAGCTGAGTGAAATGCGGCGGGCGGGACTGATAGATTTCAAGAGCGATTATTTCAAAATACTTTAGAAAAACCGGGACGAGAAAGACACATGACAAAGAGGTGCGAAACAATGAAGAGATTTCTGAAAAAAGCAGTATGCTGTATTATGGCGGCGGCTGTCATATTATCGCTGATGCCGCTTGCTGTTCCTGAAAACGTGTCGGCGGACGATTCGACGATGACAGTGACGGCGCATCCCGACGGTGATGCAGTAATGTCGTTCTCCGGAAGCGCAGTAAAGGCAGGAAGAGGACGCAGCGGCTTCAACAGGGATTTCACGCTGTTGTCGCAAAACGATCTTGACAGTATTACGAGTGAGGATGCAGCGGACCGATTTTTCAGTTCGGCTCAATACAGTTCATATGTCGGCGGGACGAAATACAGTGCCAGAAGACGAAACAACGAGTGGTCGCAGCAGCAGGTGACCCGCGGACTGTCACTCAGAGCGGCAGCTGATTCGCTGGGAGCGGATGCGGGGACAGATTCTAAGTCTGCTGTCAGTTACAGCGCTTCGGACGGGTACACGAATATAATGAGTACGATGTGGAAAACACGTTACTGCTATGCGTCCGAAACAGATACATCGGGCACAGCCGCAGATCCTTCGATCGGTCTGGCAGGCAGCTATCTCGATTCATTCGCCGGGCATAATGCGGGCGATCCCCTGGATGTTCCTGTGCTCATGATAGGGCAGGAAAATGCTGACGATTATAATGCGCAGTATATGGGAAGGCTCATAAAAAGCGTTTCTTTCGGCGGGGATAAGACAGTGCTTGCCGTCGACAATACAGGCATTTCCTATGATATGACGATAACCGACATCGCCGCGGGTTCCCGCAGTACGGGAAATATCGGGCGCCGGCAGGCAGTATGCACGTACACCTCGGACGGCGGAAATGTCAGCATTACCGCATCCGGAGTGACACTCAGACAACTCCTGGATTATTATGCGATCACGACCGACAACAGGACAGTCACAGTGAAAACTGCTGAAGGGAAAACAGTTTCAGTGAAGACCGGCGGCACAGATAAATATTTCGTCGCTTATGAAGCATCTGCAAACGGGAAAGCATTGTCGAATACCGGATCTGATATAATGCTGCTTTGCCCGGGAACGTCGGAAAGCGATGCTGTAGTCAGAAATGTTAAGAGCATAAGGCTGTCGCTGAATAAGCCGCTGCTCACAAAAGCAAAGAGAAAAAGCAGGACTTCCGTATATGTGAAATGGACAAAGGTAAGCGGCGCCTCGGGGTATCAGGTAAGTTGTTCATACAGGAGAACAGGGAACGGGACCATAAAGACAGTGAACAGCGAGTCAAAGATTTCCGCTTCGGTCAAAGGTCTCAAAAAAGGACAGCCTTGTTATGTGAAAGTAAGAGCATACAGGAAAGCAGGAACAAAAAAGTCATATTCTGCCTGGTCTGCTGTGACCGGGATCAAATAATAATAATTTTTCAAATATGTTGCCAAAGCAACATACAAACAAAAGCTCTTCTGCTAAAATGACTTTAACAGCCATGGTATCAGTGTTATGAAAGGAGAGCGCGCGGCCGGTGGCGGGCTGCGTCAAAAAGATATGCAAAATATATATTCCAGCAGAAACAAAGCAGTGGCATTAGTACTTTCTGTTATGATGGTGTTCACCTGCCTTGTTTTCGTTCCTTCAGGGAACGCAAATGCCGCTTCTAAAAAGGCTCCGTACAAAAGCGGACAGAGTATAAAGAATGCGGTATTTTATATTGCTGTCGATGTAAACAACGACGGCAAGATCACATATTCAAAGGACAAAGTGTACTATTACACAATGGCCGAGATCAAGGCTTTTAAAAATACGGTATCTTATCATTACGGCAATCACGGCGAAGGTGAAACGATAAGTGTTAAGGGAGCTAAACTTTCGAGCATGCTTAAAAAGCTCAAGGGCGTAAACATAAAGAGCAGCTGGATCATCCAGTATGCGGAGGAAGACGCTTTCCATGCGACGACAGATTCATACAAGGACACTGTTGCCGGACTGACGGATGCTAACGGAAACGGCAACGGTTCGGGCGCAGGCATTGCCGCGGAGACGATAATCGGATATCAGGGCAAAATGACATATGATACGCCTGATGCCAACAATGTCAACGATACGAAGTACAACAACTTCACGACATATGTAGAACCTTCTCTCCTCAGAGCTTACAGACAGACAAATTCAGCGAACTCATCGGTACTGAAGAATTTCATGGGCGTGGTCATCAGTGAATCGGGCACGACTCTGACAGGCAAATCGGGATATACCGAGCAGTTCTACAGCGATAAGAATACATCCGAGAAGATCAATGAGGATAAAGAAGTGGCCGGTATCCCTGCAGGGATGAAATGGGCCGCGAGACCGGGCAAATATACTATGGAGTATGCGACGGTCTCCAAGACAAAAAACACAAAGAAGAGAAACCACTGGAACGGAACATCGACCGTAGTCACAGGCGCTGCGGATTACACGAAGAAGACAGTCAAATTCTACTGGACTGAAAACAATTTCTTCAATACAGTCGTCAACGGCAAGACAACAAAATATGTGCGTTCCGATCTTTCAAAGAACAGTGTTACGATCCCGACGCAGCCGACTGCCAGCCCTAATAAATACTGGGGCTATGACAAACCGATGTATATCAGATATAACGGAAAATGGCTGAAGGATCTCGTAACAGCGGGAACGGGCGAATCGGTATACATCGTGAACAAAGACGGCACAAAGACTGATATCACCTCTACGATCGGCAATTATTTCGTGGCGTTCAGCCAGACACAGTCCAAGAGATCGACGAACATTGCTGATTACAACAGAAAGACCGTGAACTACACATATTCGGAACTCATCGACACATCTTCCGCAAACGTTGAAGCAAGTGACGGCGATGCGGATTATACTGCGATATCAGGCAAGATACCGACAGTTATAACGAATGCTAAATCGATAACAGTAACGAAGACAGCTGATTAAAATAACGGTATCGTTTATATGATACACATTCCAATAGCCGATGATGACATCGGCTATTGGGGTTTATAGAAAAATGAGAATTACGGCATGGGTGACAAAATGAGGATGAAGAAAGTAATATCGGCAGTCATGGCGGCGGCTGTCGCGGTCGTTATGCTTGCATGCGGAAGCACGGATGTTTTTGCGGCCGGAGGCGATCCATCCGCCAACGGCGCTGATCTCGATTCGCTTGAACCGGCAGAAACGATGGGACTGGTGATCACAGGAGATCCGCTGAGCGGGCAGAAGGGGTTCCGCGGGAATATTTTTTACCTGACAAAAGCGCAGATCGCAGGGATAAAAGACAGCAGGAGCACCTCGGGATACGGGACGGGCAGCTTCTGGCTGGGCGATACCGTTTACTCCTCGCACGATCCGCACGGTACGGGTCATTATCATTGCACTAGAGTCGAAGGCCTGGATCTGCAGGCTATGCTGACAGCGCTCGGCACCGATACCGCCGGAGTCAGATCGCTGTATTATTCGACATCCGACAATTATCCGGGGACGATTTCCGATCATGTGTTCAGCGGCAGATACTATTATCCTCCGGGGTCGTCAGAGCAGGGAGGTATAAGATATCCTGTCATAGCCATGTACAAATCGGAAACATCATCCGGCACATCGGCGGGAACAGAGCTTCCGGCGGCGCCGGAAAAACTTGCAGCCGGAGATGAAGTGTTCATTTTCGGGCAGAAAACATCTGACGAAAGCAACAACTGTCTTTTCGCGAAGCATGTCGATGCAGTAATACTGAATATCGCTTCGTTCACCGACAGGGTGACTTCCGGCAATATTACGGGGATACTGCGCGTGAACGATCTGATGGAGCTGGGGATATACAGAACATCATACAGTTACAGCGACGGGACATCTGTCGTTACTGATCATCCGGAAGGTGTGCCGCTGACAGCCGTGATCGGTAAAATGGGGCTGACATCAGTAATGAACAGTGCCGATTCAGCGCGGGCAGCTTTCATTTCAGCTGACGGCTCGAAAATCAGGACCGTTAAGAAAGAAGATGTTTCGAAGTGTTTTGCTGCCTGGGGATACAGCGACGGAAAAACGGCAGCGGCAGCTCAGAATACGCAGTTCATGCTCTACATGCCGGGGAATGTCAGAGATGACACCGTCCTGGAAAATTTCCGGACCGTATCATTTATAGATGCGGACGGCAAGATTGCCGGCACCTCTAATAATATCAGGATGATCGCCAAGCCGTATCTTGTTTCAGCCGGAAAGAAATTGTCCGGACGTGCTGCTGTCAGATGGAAAAAGGTCAGCGGAGCCGCCGGGTATCAGGTCAGCTGCGGCAGCAGAAAGATCTTCGCGGCCGGTCTGTCAAAGACAGTGAGCGGCCTGACGAAAGGAAAAACATACAAGGTAAAAGTCAGAGCATATAGGATGATCGACGGGCAGAAAGTTTACGGGAAATACTCGGCCGCGAGGAAGGTGAGAGTCTGATGAAACGCAGAGTCATGACGGCCCTGCTGATGACGGCGGCGCTTATGTTATACGCAGGTGCTTTTTATCCTTTCTGCGCTGAAGCTGAGATCTCCGATACACATGACGATCTCGGCATTCTGGTAGACGGGCAGGGGATCACGAAAGGAATGGGATTCGGTCATGATTTCGTGTATATAACTCTCGACAGTGAAAAACAGATGAAAGCGTCAAAAAACACTGCGGAGGCGGATATCGGGGACTGCTGGACGGAAAACAGAGTCTTCTCATCGTATGACAATCATATAAACAGCGATCCGATATATTATTACAGCATCGCCTCGGGGATAGATATAAAAACTATGCTCACAAATCTGGGAGTGCAGGCCGGCAATGTTGAAAAAATGAAAGTTGAAGGATCTGACAGTTATGCTTTCACGTTTGATAAACCGTTTATATTTTCCCGCCGATATTATTTCGCGCCGGGTACAGCGGCGAAAGCGAACAGCGTCAGGCCGGTGATAGCCTTCTATAAGACGACTTGCGGAGTAAAATTCACTGCGGAAAAGGGCACTGTTCCTTCTTCTGCCGCACTTGTTTCTGACGAGACAAATGTGTTCATGTACGGGCAGAAGACACCGGAGGAAGATACCAATTGCAAGTTTATCGGCGGCGTGGACAATATCATCATCGGGAAACAGGAAGCGGCCGCAGGCACTGCGAACAACAGCGGCAAGAGACTGTATTTTATTGATATCGCCAGGCTGGGGCGCTGGACGGACGGTGATCTGACGGGTGTGCCTCTCAGAGAACTCATGAAGAGGCTCGGCATTGCCAATTATGCCGAGGACAGTGCAAATAAAGTTGTTGTGAAAAATGCGGCGGGCAAAGTGAAAGCCGTGATCAGCGGCGAGGAAGCGAACGGGGCTTTTGCAGCGTGGGACTATAATGACGGGACAGAAGCCTCGCCGAAACAGACTTCGCGTCTCATGCTGGTTCTCCAAAACGGGAAAAAGATATATAATTTCCGTACAGTTTCTGTTCTGGACTCCAAAGGCAGAATTGTCAGGCCCGGCGTTCCTAAAGTATCGGCAGCCGCAGGTGAAAATGCGGTGCTTACATGGACGGCCGCCGAATATGCCGACGGATATGCAGTATACCGCTCGGATAACGGTGATCCGTACTTCCGGCTGGTGCAGTTAAACGGAGCGGATCAGCTGACCTTTACGGATAAAGCCGCACGCGGGAGATACAAATATAAAGTGAGAGCTTTTGTCCGGGCCGGCAGTACTGTGAATTACGGCAGCTGTTCAGGAGCGGCTGCTCTGGAGATAAAGTAGGTACAGAAGATGATATTTGAGAAAAAAAGAATGAAAACGAAAACTTTTTTTACGCTCACGGCAGCGGCGGCGCTGATGCTCTGCGCATTCATGATCATCGCTTCGGCGGATGTAATGGCTGCGGATAATTACTTTAAAGGCCGGGGGACTTCGTCCAGTCCGTATAAGATTTCTTCAGCGGCGGATCTTTATCATCTGGCGGCGAAGGTCAATAAAGGAACGACATACAAAGGCAAATATTTCCGGGTGATGCGGAACATCGATCTGAAGAGCAGAGCGTGGACGCCGATCGGCGGCAAAGACAACGGCAGCGGAAGCGCAAAATATAAATTCCGGGGGAATTTCAACGGAAATAATAAAACTATCAGCGGACTTCATGTTTCCGTGCAGGCAGGATACTGCGGCCTGTTCGGATATAATCTCGGAACGGTAAAGTCATTCACGTTAAAGGGCAGCGTTACATGCACACCGGCAAAGGATGCCGGTTATATCGGCGGCGTTGTCGGTTTCAATGCCGGTACGGTCAGGAACGTGACTTCATATGTCAGAGTCAAAGCAGGAACTTCGTCCAGGACGGTCTGTGCCGTGAATATCGGCGGCATCGCGGGGTTCAATACGAGCGGCCGGTATGTATGGTATGACGGCACGAAGGACAGGCAGGCAACTGTCAGCGGTGCGAAAGGCATCATTACAGCCTGCACGAATAAAGGAACAATAACGGGCGAGCGAAGGATCGGCGGTATTGCCGGAGAAAACGCCGGCGTTATCAGCAGATGCGGCAACACTGCGGGCGTGTATACGACGTTCTCGACATCTTCGAAGCGCGGCAACGGCAGCGGAGGAGGCTACGGCAACGGCTACGGCGGCATCGCGGGCAGGAACGGCAACAACAATACAGCTTACGAGACGGGCACGATAACCGACTGTTATAACACAGGCGAGATCGGACCGTATACCGGGACCGACAGCAGATGGTACGGCGGGATCACGGGATTCCAGAACAATTATTCGTCGATAACGAACTGCTATACAACAGGGACGCTGCGCGCGGGATACGAGGATTGGTATCCGGCAGCCGGCAGACAGGATCCGGCGGCCAAAGTGACTAACACCTATTCGCTTGACACGATCGCTTCGGCGTCAGATGCATCTGCGGAGGAGAAATACTGCGGGATCAGAAAGACCGCGGACGAGATGAAGACAGAAACTTTCGCGGCGCTGCTGGGCGGCGCGTTCAGAACGGATACGGCAGGAATCAACGGAGGATATCCGGTGCTGAAATAGTACAGGGTCATTACGGGCATGAAAAGGAAGAAGTTAACAATGATAATAATCGCAGCGGCAGCGGCTCTCGTTATGAGAGGCGCTTTTGCCGCTGACGTGCATGCCGCAGACACTCTGACTATTAAAGCCGGGTTCTACGGCGGTCCTTATCATATTGTGAAAACTTTTTCCTACGACGATATGTGCAGCCTGGCGATGCCCGGGGTCCTGACATATTCGGGAATGGACACAGGCAATTTCGTCAGAGTGTGCTACGCCTGGGGCGTGAGGCTGGAAGATCTGCTTGACAGCAGTAATATAGACCGCGATTCCGTGAAGTATTTCCACATGTCGACAGAAGATGATTACGGCGAATCGACCACGACTTTTTCCGATGGGATACTTGCGGAGCGATATTTCTATCCGGCTCTGGCAGAGAATATGCCGGCAGGCGGACAGCTTTCATCTCTTGAAAAAAGCTACAGCAGCGGCGCGCAGAGCATTCCTGCCATCATTGCCATAAACTGCACCGATTTCAGCAGAGAAGAAGCGCTGAGAGTACAAAAAGAAGGATCATACAGAACCTATACGAAGGATTCTTTGCCCTCGAAGTACAGATACCGTCTGATATACGGGCAGAAAAGTCTCTCCGGTGACATGAGCCTGGGTTATAATGTCCAGACGAGCGGGAAATATATTTACGCGATAGAGGTGCAGCTGGAAGGAAGTCCCGGCATCAGCATAAAAAAGACGCTGGTCGCGGGAACAAAAAATAAAGTAGGCAGCAAATATGAACTTGCTGCCGATGTCACGCTTCCTTCATCATATTCCTATCTTGACTCGGACACGCTGGCGGATCTGAAAAAACAGGTGGCGTCGGGGATCAGAGTGAGCGGATACGATACAGACGTAGTCAGAGTGACCGGCCTGACGAAAAGCGGTACACTCGGTGACGACGGCCGCTGCGAAGTCGAAACGATCGGCAGGGGGAAAACCAGGATGACATTCTCCTATTCGCGTAAAGAAGCATTCGGCGATACGACATCCGCCTCATCATCAGTCGGACTGACCGGCGGAAACGGTAAAAGCTCGGGAACCGGCGGGTCAGGCAGTTCAAAAAAGGGCTCGCAGAAAAGTAGTTCGGGAGGAACGCTCAGACAGGCGTCGGATGAACTTGCGGCCAAAGTCGACAAAGCCTCCGGCAGCGGCAAATCGGGCAAAGACTGGATATCGTTCGACGGGCAGAACTCGACCGTCGATATCAATGCGCAGGACAGCAGCGATCTGCTGAAAACGACCGGGGTGACCGCGCTTCTGCTGCTGGCGGCGGGCGCGGCAGGCGAAACGCTTAATTTCCGGAGAGCGGTAAGCAGAAAGAAAAAGAAAAAGGACAGCACAGAAGGAGAATAACAAATGTTTTCGGAGACAGGATTGAGCGAAATACTGAGGAGCATATCGAGCGGGCTGAAGATACCGGTCATGTTCCTGCTGGTAATACTGGCGGCGTTTACGGTGGTGCTGCTCGGCACTCTCATAGCGGAGATATTCACGGAAAGAAGATACTTCAAAGTGAACATGCCGGCCATAGTCGACAAAATACGATCAGGAGAAACGACGGCGCAGGAGACCATAACGGACGGGAAACTGCTGAAGAGGCAGCGGAACGCGCTGCTGGAAATAACGAAGCATCCCGAACTTACCAACGCGATGCGCGAGAGCCTGGCGGTCAGACTGATCGCCGAAGAGCAGTCTGTCTATGACAAGCGCACGAACTGGTCTGATATGACTGCGAAACTCGGGCCGATCCTGGGACTTCTCGGCACGCTGATACCGCTCGGGCCGGGGATCATAGCGCTGGGTCAGGGAGACACTTACACATTATCGAATGCCTTGCTGACGGCGTTCGATACAACAGTTGCGGGCCTGACATGCGCCGCAGTCGCACTTATTATTTCCACTGTCAGAAAAACATGGTATGATAATTACATGTCGGTTCTGGAGACTCTCATGGAATGCATCCTGGAGGAGGAAAAGAGCTGTGATTAGAAGATACGGGACCGGGCGTCTGAGAGATACTTCACGGAGAAGAAGAGAGGATGTAGATCCGATGCGCGGACTGGCGAATATGGCGGATGTCATGCTTTGCCTGGCGGTCGGTATTATGATGGCGCTGATAATGCACTGGAATGTCGATATTTCTTCGGCTGACAACCTGCAGGAACTGAAGGATGCGCAGAATCTGTCGGATAAACAGGTGCAGAATGTCGAAGATAAGAACGGATTAAAGGAAAAGGGTGTCGTGTATCAGGACCCGAAGACGCACAAATATTACATCAAAATAGAGAATTAAAAGAATTATATGGGAAGACACACAGCAAAATTATTGATATGTATCTGTCTCGCTGCAGTAATGTCTCTGGCTTTGTGCTCGTGCGGCGCGAAGGTGACTGCGGACATTTCGGGGTACGGAGACACGCAGATAAAGGTCACGGGGCTGAAAAGCGCTGATTTTTATGTGACGCCGAATGAACTGAAAGAGCTCGCGTGTGTCAGTCAGACAGCGGAAGGAAAATCGAAAAAAGCCGGGAAAGTGCAGGCTGTCGGACCGACCCTGCAGACGGTCACGGAGCATTACGGCGGCAGACTGTCTGATTACAGCAGCGTCCTGCTGAAAGCCGCCGACGGATACAGCGTATCGCTGAGCAGATCGTTTGTCAGCGCGCACAGCACTATAGTGATTTCTCTGGCAGACGGAGACAAGGCGCTGACAAAATCAGAAAGACCGGCGAGACTGCTGATACCCGGAGCGGAATCATCGTACTGGATCAAAATGATAACGGAAATAGATTATGAAAAATAGTGTGAGAGAGGCGGCCGCCGTATTTGCGGCTGTGCTGATTATCGCGGCAGGAGCGGTCATGGTGAATATTATTGGTCCCGACAGCAATGCGGCTCATTCATATCACAGCGCGCGGTCTGTATATGGAAGCGGCAATTATGTATACGATACGGTTACATTTACCGGAAGCGGCATGCAGCAGACAAGAACAGTGTCTGTCGGCGAGATCGAGCAGGCAGCTCTGAACACATCCGCCGGATATGAAGGTAAATACAGTCTGATGACGAGCGGCGGCGTTTTCTCCCGGCATATGTTCACCGGAGTCAAACTGTACGATTATCTGCAGGCGCTCGGCCTGAAAAACGGCCTTTCGGACAGCACCGAAGTAAGAGTTGTCGCCTCTGACGGATATACAATAGAGCTCTCGCTCGGGGAAATAAAAAAAGACGATTATGATTATTACAGCAAAAAGGGCGCGGAGAAAGCGGTGAAGGAAGATGTCCCTGTGCTGCTCGCTTTCGGTTCCGACGGCGTGCCTCTGGTGGGACCGGAAGGGAACCAGCCGGAAGCTCATAAAATGACTCCGAAAGAGGGTTATGACAAGACTGCGGATAATATCGGCGGACCTGTCAGGCTGGTGATCGGTCAGAAATATTCGGCAGATTACAATGCGCCCGACAATGCCAAATGGGTGTCGGAAGTGATAGTGGGCGATGATTCCGGCAGCACGGCGCACAGCGAAAGCGCCGCGTCGGACGAGGTCCTGCGGGTCACGATACACGGCGGCGGTCAAGATGACGCCAAAACAGAAACGAAATATTTCACTTTCAGCGCTATAGAGAAATTCGCCGCTTCGTCAGCGGAGCATGCGGCAGGAGGTTATTATGAGGACGGCAACTGGTACAGCGGAGCCGATCTGCAGTCGTTCATCAAAACGGAAGCGGGCGCCGGAGCGCTGACCGGGAAAGTGAAATTTTCCCTGGGCGGCGGCACTTCACTGACAGTCGCTGCGGACTATATCAGCGGGGCAAAAGATGATGCTGATAATTATGTTACGTATAAGAACGGACGGATCATAAAATGCGTGAAGCCCGCGCTGGGATGCGCGAGGAACGGAGAAGCGCTGACAAAGCTGTATGCGCTGATCCCTGACCGCAGAGGGACAGCAGTGCGGGCGGTCGTCAGGGAGTGCACCTCGATAGATATTTATATGGGGACAGGCCTGTTTCCGGGCCCGAATGAAAATGCATCATCGGAAATCAGGATCGGCGGCAGCGGCATGAAGAAATCTTCAGCCCTGACAGTTGCCGGCATAGAATCATCGCAGGATGCCGCCGCGGAGACCGCCGACGGTTATGCGGGAGCGGACCTGCTGAAACTGCTTGAAATGAGCGGGATAGATGTAGATGCTGATCAGGTGATCATACACGGCAGGTCGGGCGACTACGGTGTATCGGTCGACACACTGCGCAGCGGCGAAAAATATATCCTGGCCACGAGAAAAGACGGCCGCGCTCTGCAGAGCGGCGGACCGGTAATGCTCGCTGGCAGAACCAAACTCGGAGAAGTCACGGATATTACTGTAACGGCCAAAGACGGACAGTGGACGCACAGTTCCGGAACGTACCGGCAATATCTCGGAACGGTGCTGAAGATCACCGGCAGCGATGCCCGCGCAGGGACGTATACGCTGAAACAGCTTGAAGCTTTCGGAGCGGACGATACAGTCAGAGATACATTTGCCGCCTCAGGCGGGGAATATGTGTTCCGCGGCGTGATCCTGAAAAAAGTGATAGCAGACTGCCTGAAGGACGGCGTGAAAAGACCGTCGAAGATAACGGTGACCGGCGCGGACGGTTTTCGCCGGAGCATCCCGGTGAGGGCGGTATTTAACGGGACGGAAAGCAGATATCAGCCCGGACAGAAAAGGGACGTCATCATCGCCTACAGTGTGAACGGGATGCCTCTCGTGCCGGACAGCAGTTCCGCAGGATACAAAAATGGCAATGGATACGGACCGCTGAGGATCGTCATGGAGAATCAGATATCGGCCTGGGTAAAGAATGTTAAAGAGATCAGACTGGGAGAATGATATGGCAGGATCGGCAATCAAAAAAGCAATAGCAGTATGTATATGCATTCTGGTGGCTGTTTCGGCCGCGGGCTGCGGCAGCGGATCGTCTTTGTCATCGGCGCAGTCTTCGGCGGTGCAGTCTTCAGCCTCATCGGATACGGTGCTGACGGTACGCGACAGGAGCGGCGATGTGACGCGCAGTTTCACACAGGCGGATCTGAACGCCCTCGATACGGAAACGCATACTTACAGCGGACGCAGCAAAAAAGACAACAATAAACGCGAAATAAAAAAGTATACAGGTGCAGAGCTTAGATATTTTCTACAGGAAGCGGGCATAAGCGGCGCGAAGGAAATCAAAGTCGTCTGCGATGATGAATATACGAAGGAATATGAAGTCAGCGATCTGTATGATCTTTACGCGTTCGAAAACGAAACGGGCCCGGCGAAAACAAAAGTCCCGCCGATCATAACGCTGAAGGACAGACAGCTGATAATCGGTCAGGCGGATTACGACGGCGAAGACACCAAAGATTTCAATATGCAGAACTGGGTGCGCGGCATATGTACGATCGAAGAGATAGAGTGACATGAACAGAGTGCTGCGGAAATTTACAACATATGATCTGGTAGTAATGGCGGTAATGGCTGCTCTGGGGATCGCGGTCAAACCCGTGGTGGTGCCTCTCGTGCATATCATCAGCGGACCGCTGATGATACCGAGCGGCGCATTTGCCGGCGGACTCTACATGATGTGGCTGGTGACAGGATGCGGCATCACAAGGAAACCGTGGACCGCGGTGATCATTTCGATAGTTCAGGCGCTCCTGGTAATGCTGACGGGGATCGTGGGCTCGCATGGAATAATGAGCCTGTTCACCTATGTGACTCCGGGACTGGCGGCGGATCTGTTCTTCCTGGCGTCGGGCCACCGCGCGTGCTGCCGGGGATGCTGCATCACCGCCTGCGCGATCGCTAATCTGACCGGTACGGCCTGTGTGAACATAGTGTTCTTCAGGGCGCCGGGCGCATATCTGGTGCTGATCCTGGCGATCGCGGCGATATCGGGAGGCATCGGCGGAGCGATATCGTGGGGACTGCTCACTGCTCTTGCGAAGTATAAAATCGTGAGGACGCCGGATGAAGGCGAACTTCCGCAGAGGAGTATGGGACGGAAAACCATTCTGATCATTACTGCAGTCATCGTCGCGGCAGGAGCTGCTGCGGGAGCAGTGCATTTCAGCGGTGCGGGTACGGCGGCTGCCGGATATTCGCTGACGATAAGCAGGAGCGGGCAAAGCGATATAGTTATGTCGCTTCGCGATATAGAAAGACTGAAGGCTGAAACAGCCGAGGCGGAAATAGCCTCGTCATCGAAAGGAAATGAAAAGGGGAGTTTCACGGGGGTCTGCGTCAGAGATGTACTGAACAGTGCCGACAAAGATATTCTCGGGGAATACAGGACGTTCATTTTCAAGGCGGGAGACGGTTATTCGGCGGCTCTTTCGGCAAAGGAAATAAAAAACGGCAGCGGCATCATGATCGCCTACAGAAAGAACGGCAGGCTGCTCGAACATTACAACGACGGAGGGACCGGACCGATGAGGCTCCTCGTGACTACAGACAGTTACGGGACCAGGAGCGTCATGTATCTGGTCGGTATAGAATGCAGAAAGTGATAGAGGCGGACAATCTGACATTTGCTTATGAAAAAGACCGCGGCCATGTAATAGACGGTCTGTCTTTCTGTGTGGAAAAAAATACGGTCACGGTAATCACGGGGCTTTCGGGCTGCGGCAAATCGACTGTACTGGGGATCATAGCCGGAGCGGTGCCGAAATATACCGGCGGCGTTCTCACAGGTGAAATAAAAGTCGGCGGGACGGTCGGGTATGTCATGCAGGATCCGGACCGGCAGATAATAGCGACGACTGTGGAGGACGAGATCGCTTTCGGACCGGAGAATATCTGCCTGGATCCGGCGGACATCAGGCAGAGGGTCGATGAGGTCATGGAGCTCCTGCACATTTCCGATCTGGCGGAAGCGGATCCATCGCGGCTTTCCGGCGGCCAGAAGCAGCTGGTGTGTATAGGGTCGGTCCTGGCGTTCAAACCGGATATTATTCTTATGGACGAGCCTCTTTCACATCTGGATGAAGAGGGTAAGGCTGACGTGAACGGGGTCATCAAAATGCTGCGTGAAACAGGCACGACAGTGGTGATAGCCGAGCATGACTGCGATGAGATAGATTACGCTGACAGTTATATTTCCATCGACAGACCGGAGGCGGAGATATGAGCGGCCGGGTCTGCCGGGCTGTGCCGGGGAAGGACGGCATATCACTGAGAGCGGAGAATATATCTTTTCATTACGGCGCGGGGAAGCCTGTGCTGGAGGATTTCTCGGCGGATTTCACAGGCGGTGAAATAACTGCGCTGACAGGGAAGAACGGCTGCGGGAAAACGACGCTGGCCAGGATAATAATGGGAATACTCGTGCCGGACGGCGGCTCAGTGAAACTCGGAGAAGAGGATCTCGGAGCTCTGTCTCTGGCGGAACGCGGTGCACGGATAGGTTATGTCATGCAGGAGCCTTCCCGGCAGCTTTTTTCGGCGACAGTATCGGAAGAGATCAGATTCGGACTGGATAATAAAGTGAAAAAAGGTCTGCTGACTGCAGAGGAAGCTCTGGCCGGAAGCGAAGACGCAGTGAAAACTTTTGAGCTGGAACGATACAGAGATGAATTTCCGCTGTCATTATCTGCCGGGGAACGGCAGCGTGTCGTTCTGGCAGCTGTGATGGCGCTGAGGCCGTCGTTCCTGATACTGGACGAGCCGACGTCGTCACTGGACAAAAAAAGAAAGACCGCATTATATGAAACATTACTGCGGATAAAAGAAGAAAACGGCTGCGGGACGATCCTGATCACGCATGACCGCGCGTTTGCCGCGCTGGCGGCGGACCGTGAGATCGTCATGCCGGGAGGAGGACGCAATGTATAAGCTTTCTTCGCTCGATCCGCGGACGAAAATTGTGATCGTCATCGCTGTTTCGACGGCGGCAATGGCCGTCGGTAATATATTATTCCTGGCCGGACTGTTTGTTTTTACGGAGCTGCTGATGCTGCTGGGCGGGATAGGTCTGGCGGCGCAGATCAGACAGGCCAGGGGCGCGGTCGGGATAGTTGTTTTTCTGTTCGTTCTGCAGGCGCTGTTCGGGAGGTGGATCCTCGGGGCAATGCTCTGCATCAGGCTGCTGACAGTGATCATGTCGGCGCTGATCCTGATGACCGGAGAGGTGCGTGATTATCTGCTCGGTCTTGTTCAGATGAAGATACCTTATGAAATCGCCTATATGGTATTGATCGGCCTGCATTTTTTCCCGCTTCTGAAGGAAGAAGCAATGGACGTGTATTACAGCATCCAGCTGAGAGGCGTCGAGGTCAGGAAAGCGCCGCTGCCTGAGAAGCTCAGGCTATATGCCAGAATATGCTTCCCGGTCCTGGCGGGTGCGCTGAGCCGGACGAAGGATATGTCGATCTCCATGGAAACGAGAAGGTTCCGCGCTTTCAGCCACAGGACATATATGCGGAAGCTGGTTCTGAGACGGGCGGATAAAATACTGATGATCGTTTTCCCGTTGCTCTGTGCTGCGTTCATCGCCGCCGGCTGCGGAGCATTTTCGCGTGCCCCGTCGGCAGCTGCGGCGTCTCCCGGCAATGTTCCGTCAGGGATCATTCTGACGTGGACCGGCGATCCCGCTTCAACACAGACGGTAAACTGGCAGGGAAGCGGCGGAGATGAATATGTTAGATATGCGTCCGTGACGGCTTTCAGAGTGTACGGAAAATTCACATCTGAAACAAAAGGCAAAGCCGTAAAAATCACGAGCGGAGATTATTACAGGTACAACGCTGAACTGACCGGATTGAAAAAAGATACGGAATATGTGTATTCGGTCGGGGCGGGCGGCAGATGGAGCGGCCGTCATTCGTTCAGGACGGAAACCGGCGGGACGTTCAGCTTCATGTCGCTCGGCGATGTGCAGTATCAGCTGAAAGACCGCGATTACGGCCTATGGGGTGACATGATCAGCTCGGCATATAAAAAGAACGGCGATATCAGATTTGCTCTTTCAATGGGGGACATGGTCGACAAAAATGCCGACATCCGGGACTGGAAGGCGTTTTTCAGGAATGCTGATGATGTATTCGCCGGGATCCCGCTGATGCCGACTTCCGGGAATCATGAAATTTCGGTCACGCCTTATACTTATAAGCAGATGTTCGATCTGCCGGAGAACGGGCCTTCCGGGCTGAAGGAAGAAGTGTATTCGTTTGATTACGGATCATGTCACTTCGTTTCACTGAACAGCGGGATGTTCATGGATGAACGGCGTCTGGCCATGGGGGATAAATCGTGGAATGCCATGATCAGAAAGACCGACGCCTGGCTGGCGAACGATCTGCAGAAAAGCACTGCGAAGTACAAGATCGTCTATATGCATCATCCGTCATATCCGGTCGCGGAAGACAAACCCAATGTTAAGCTGTACCGGAATATACGGAAAAACTGGGTCCCGATTTTTGAGGATACCGGCGTGAAGCTGGTGCTGAACGGACATCAGCATGTATATATGAGAACAAAAAAAATCAGCGGGATCATCTACATGACTGCAGATTCAGGGCAGAAAATCAGCAGATACTACCGCTCGGGCGACAGCATCCCGTCATATGTAAAAAAACTTTCGACGGTGAACAGTACGTATGAGATCTATAAAGTAAATGCGGATAATATGCAGGTGACGGCTTATGACGCCGAGGGGAAAATTGTCGATACCTTTACCGTGAAATGACGGAATCCACAAAGCTGTTAACCGCAGCGCGGGCAGAAACAGAGGCAGCGGAGCTGTACTCGATGATTTCAGCGCTGAAACCGGTGACCAGATCTCTGCGCAGCTGCGCGTTCGCCGCAGCTATTTCCGCGGCAAAACCGGAACGCCGGATCATTGTGCCGGTATTGGCGGCGGATTTTATCACGCCGAGACAGGGGATGCCGCTGTCGAGTATGCGGTAATACTCACTGCGCACCGGACTGCTCATGAGTTCGAAACCGCCGATCTCATCGAGGAGAATGAATTTTTTGCCCGTGCTTTTTCGCAGATAATCTATGCCCGAAGTTTCAAATACTTCGGGATGTTTTTTCATGCCGTCCGGTCCGGATTCGAGAAAGATATCGGGCAGGGAACTGTCATACGGCTGCTCGCGGTAATCCGCATCCGGCGGGGCCAGACGAAAGCCCCTGACATTGCCGCTGCTGTCTGTTAATCGTATGCAGCAGAAACCGCCTGCATATTCTCTGATGTCTGATATGCATTCCAGCAAAAGTGTTGACTTGCCGGTCCTGACCGGTCCTTCGAGAAAAAGATGCTTCATTACTGCCTCGTTCCGTGGCCCGAGCGCACTTTGATCATTTCTGCGGCAATACTGACGGCTATCTCCGCAGGTGTTTCCGCAAAGATTTTTTCCCCGACCGGGGCATATATCTTATTTATGACATCTTCCGGGATGCCGTCTTCTCTGAGCCTGTCGAACAGCACCGCGGTCTTGCGGCGGCTGCCGATCATGCCGATATACGCATGCGGCAGGTCTACTGCCCTGCGCAGGACCGAGTAATCTCCCCTGTGGCCGTGAGTGACTATTACTATATAGCTTTCATTGTCGGCAGAGATATCGGTGAAGGCATTTTCGTACGAATCGATGCGGATGACTTCGTCAGCTGCCGGGAATAGTCCGCGGCCGGCAAATTCAGCGCGGTCGTCGAGGATGACAGTGCGGAAATCAACGGAACGAAGTACGGGTTCAAGCGCCTGTGAAACATGACCGCCTCCGAAAATGAAGGCCGTGCATTCCAGAACGGGCGGCGCGATATAATTTTCCGGATGGGTGCCGTCCCAGAATTCTATCAGAATATCGGCTTCGCCTCCGCACGCCATGCCGAGAGCGTCTTTGCCTTCGGTGTTGAGGTTGAAGTGGTACTTATGAGAAACGGTCCGGTCCTCAAGCGTCCGGCGGCATATTTCTTCTGTTTTGACTTCCAGAATTCCGCCGCCGACAGTGCCGAACCTGCTGCCGTCAGATGAGATGATCATGTATGCATCCCTGTGCCGCGGCGAAGAGCCGGTCGTTCTGACTATCCTGGCCGTGACTATATCATGGCCGCCTGCGAGCAGATCCCGCGCGTTGTTTATCAGTTCTTTTTCCATCGTTGTTTTCCTTTCGTGGTCGTTTCGTTCAATGTATCGTTTACCGCGCAGAGAGAGACATCAGATACCAGCCCGCCTCGCCGCAGTAATACGGGTACGGATGACCGGAGGCGATGAATTTTTTCTGCAGGTTCTTTTCATATCTGTGCGCTGTTTTCATGTCGTTCATTTTGATGATCCCGCTCAGGAGGATGCACCACGGATAGCCTTCGCTGCCCCTGACACTGACGGCTGCCCAGTCGCGTCCGCTGACGCCCTTCCGGAGATAATATTTTTTGAATGCAGCGTATGCATGCTTCGCCATGGAGCCTTCCGGTTTGATGACTCTGTAAATAACAGGGAAAAGCTGGCACGATGCGTCGGGATAAAATATGCTGAGCCGTGTCCGCGACTCGGGCCGGCCGCTGATGTCCGCTGCCGGACGGAAACAGTGCTGCGAAGAGGACCAGAATCTTTTCCTGATCGCTGTCTTCGTGCGCGCGGCATATGTCTGCATAGCGGCAGCTTTTGCCGTATCGTTTAAATACGATGAATATATGTGCGAAGCGCTTTTGAACCCTCTGAAGACCTCGCAGTTATCCATCAGTATGCATTCATCGTAACCCGGTGTCGCCTTCGACAGACTGATCTTCTCGATGTAAGTCGACTTCATGACGCCGACCAGCGTGTCGAGCAGATCTTCGCGCCCCCGCAGAAAATCGCTGTCATAAACCCGGCAGTAATTATCCAGGAGCATAATGAATGTAGCCGCGTAGGAATCTGTCGAATCATAATTCCCCGTGGATACGCCGTCCGCGTAATCGTATATCGTGCCGGCGAGGCCGTACTTGTCCTGCGCTGCTGTGTTCATATGTGCAATATGCCAGTTGATATAGCTGAGCACTGTCTGCCGGTCTGCGGCGCGGCCGTACGAAACCAGTCCCAGACAGGCGAAGTCGTCAAAATACGGATTGACAGTATTGTCGGCTGTGCTTTCGGGTATGGCCCCGGCCAGGGGACCGCTTTTAACAGCGAGTGAACATATGTAATCCGCCTCGCCTGATTTCAGCGCATCGGTGCCGGCAGTATCCGATGCTGTTCCGGCTGCCGCTGCATAAGTGCCCGGAGCTGTCGATGTTGCACAGACCGCCTCTGCCGGCTGAACGAGCGGGCACAGCGCAATGACTGCCGCGGCAAACACGGCGATGATTTTCTTTATACTGCTGTCTTCTGCGTTCCTGATAGGACTCACCTCGTTCTTTTAATGATGGTTTTATTATTATATCAAACTGAAAATATAATGGCGCATATCAGTGAAATAAAATTTTTCATCTATGAAAGCTGGTACTTTCCAATTCGTTCTTATCATTTCCTGTAAGTATGTTTCATGGTAAATGCAAAAAGGTTCATAATAAACCACACATATATATTCTCATGTGGTTACAAGTAGATGGATTACCGTTTGCTTGGAAACATATGTACACGCAATAAAGAAAAACATTAAAGGATTTGATGTCAATGCGCCTGAAACAATGTTAGTCTTCAATCCAATTTTTTGATCTTTCCACAGCTTTGTGCCAATAGTATAATAATGTATTTCTTTCATCATCATTCATGTTCGGCGTATATGTTTTGTCCAATCTCAAATGGTGTGATATGTCATTCAATGAAGTGATATCTTCAATACCCAGAGCACCAAGAAAAGCCGATCCCAAAGCAGTGGTGTTTTTTACAACGGGGACATCTATTGATATGTCAAGTAAATCAGCCTGAAATTGCATCAAAAATGAATTCGCAACAGCACCGCCGTCTACTCGAATTTTGTTAATAGGAATATTTGCATTAAGATTCATAACATCCAGTACATCTTTTACTTGATATGCAGTAGATTCTAATGCAGCTCTGACAATTTGCTCGCGCGTCGTTCCGCCGGTTATGCCTACAATTGTACCACGGGCATATGAATCCCAGTGAGGGGCAGCTAATCCGGTGAATGCCGGTACAAAATATACACCGCCATTATCCTTAGCATCAACAGCCATTTGTTCAGTTTGTGATGCATTGCTGATAATGTTGAGTTTATCTCGGAGCCACTGTGTAGTTGCACCAGTGGCATAAACACCGCCGTCCAAGGCAAATGCCATTTCTCCATTAATTCTCCAGGCAACAGTAGTTAATAAACCATTATTAGAGTAAACTGGAATATTACCAGTGTTCATGAGCATAAAACATCCTGTTCCATAAGTGCATTTTATGGATCCTGGAGCGAAGCATTCCTGTCCAAATAAGGCGGCTTGCTGATCGACTGCAAGACCGGAAATAGGAACGTCTGCTCCAAGAAAGTCTATTGGATCTGTAGAACCATAAATCATTGAACTATCACATATCTCCGGTAGAATATCTTTGTCTATATCTAGTATTCCAAGAATATCTTCATCCCATTCGCAGGTATTGATATTAAAAAGCATGGTTCTGCTTGCCGTTGAACAATCCGTAACATAGACTTTGCCATGCGTCATTTTCCAAATCAACCAAGTGCCAAGATTCCCTGCGTAAACACGTTTTGCCTTTATCTTTTCTTTGACACCTTCAACATTATCGATAATCCATTTGATTTTTGTGGCTGAAAAATAAGCATCGGCTATTAGTCCGGTCTTTTGCCTTATTGTTTCACCGTATTGTTCGATTAAAGAATCGGCATATCGTGCTGTTCTTCTATCTTGCCATACTATAGCATTATAAAGAGGTTCACCTGTGATATTATCCCATGCAATAACGGTTTCTCCTTCATGATCAATGCCAATACACTCTAACTGTGCAGGTTTAATGTTAGCTGCGTTGCAAGCTTGTAAAACAGCATCTAAAACTGCATTCCAAATATCTATAGGATTGTGTTCTACCCATCCTGGTTTTGGGTAAAGCAATTTATAATCTGCATATCCTTGCGATATTACTTCCAAGTTTGAATTAAGAATTAATGCAGCAGTTCCTGTTGTTCCTTGGTCTATTCCTAAATAATACTTTTCTGGCATATTTTACACCTTCCTTAAAATGAAAAACTATAATATATACTATAACACTGAATCCATATTTATTTTTTCGAGCGCTGCTAGGCCATGCTCTTTGATTTTTCCCGACGAGCAAGATAAAAACTTGTGATAAGCATGATTCATATGTGCATGATCATAATAGCCGCTTTCGTTTGCTATATCTGCAAGTGAATAACTTGATTCTGTTTGAAGAATGTTACGTAACGAACACTGCAGTTTGATAATTTCTGCAAACATTTTCGGTGAAATGCCGACATATCGTTCGAATAATTTCCCGATATACCTCTCGGAAAAGCCTGTTTCTTTTGCTAGCTGTGCTACAAATACATTGCCATTATCCTGGATGATTTTATTAAGACAGTATCTAATAATATACTCTGAAGAATATTCAAGCATGTAATTTCGCGCAAGAATTTGTGACATCTGAAGAATCTTTTCATTCAAAGGTAATTCTTTACCGGCAATGAATAATAATCTGTCACCGTTATCCATGCTTTTTGATAATTCTAACGTTCTGTTTTTTATAGCAGATAGATTATAAGGCAATATATTTGCAATAAATCCTGGCCTATATCGAATTATTAAATAATCCTGTGATTGAGCAAGTTGTAATTTTTTTGCTTCGTCAATAGTGCCGCAAATGTATGCTTTATCAAAAATGCCAGAGCCTGCAGCGCCTGAAAAAATCATTGAAATACAACCGTCAGGGATGAAAGGATAATTCACAGTATGCGCGAAGATGTTTTTTATTTGTACTATCTCACACACCAGAAAAAATAATGGATGTCCGCTGTTAAGATAATAGTGTTCTGTTTCACATCCGCTAAATGCATATGAAACCGGCCTATAATTAGAAAGGTCCAGTTTGTATGATATTAGTTGTTGATTACTAACGTAATATGACATATTTTTTAGCTCCTTATAGTAAATTTCGGAACACATAAATGATAACACTTTTACTGCTTTTCGTCAATCGTACAGATCTGGGAAATAATCAAGCAGTTTTTCACAATCGTTTAGTTGCTGGAATATTATTATTTGAACAATTGCTATTAATCTATTTTTAAAGATATTTCCGATTTATACTATAAATTGCCGGAGCCGAGGCATACTATATAGTCAGAATATTCGAACGTATAGCTGGCGTACTAATTACTTTACAGTGTAGAATGTAAAAGGACGGTGATATGTTTAGTGATAATTTGATTTAATCGGTGAAATATGGTGTTGCATACACTACTTGCATTTCTTATTTGTTGTATATGAAAGATAATAATTTTGAAAGGAGATAATGATGAGCGATAATAATAAAGGCCCAACTTCCTCTGGAGGTGTTGAGCAATTTGGATATAAACAGGAACTCAAAAGGTCAATGACATTAAAGGATGTTGTTCTATATGGCATATTATACATGGTAGTTGTTGCACCAATGTCCATTTTTGGCATCGTACAAAAATCCAGTAATGGCATGACCCCTTTAGTATATATTGTGGGTGGTATTTGTATCAGTTTTACTGCCATGAGTTATATGAGAATGAGCAATAAGTTTCCTATTGCAGGCTCGGTATATGCATATGTTCAAAGAGGAATAAATCCACATGTTGGATTTATTGCAGGATGGCTGATACTTTTAGATTATTTATTCATTCCTGCATTGATATATGTGGTTGTCGCAAATTGGGGAGTTGCATTGGTTCCCAATTCACCTTGGTTTGTATGGATTTTAGTGTTTATGCTTTTTAATACATTTGTCAATATTCGCGGAATAAATATGACAAAGGGTTTGGATTGGGTATTATTTATTGTTGAATGCGTTGCATTGGTTGCTTTCTTGGTAATTGGTTTAAGTTTTGTATTCCGTGGCGGAGGAACGGGACACCTCAGCCTTGATCCAATTTACCAGGCGGGTCATGTTAATCTTTCGTTTATTGCTTCTGCCTGTTCCGTAGCATGCCTTTCATTTTTGGGATTTGACGGCATGAGTACCATGGCTGAAGAAACAATAGAACCAGAAAAGAATATCGGTAAAGGAATATTGATTGCATTGATATTTATGGTAGGAGTTTTCGTGCTGCAAACGTATGTTGCTTCGTTGGTTGATCCTAATTGGCAGAACATGGATGAGAATCTGGCGTTCTTTAACTGTGCATATTTGGCCGGAGGAAAAGGATTACAGTATCTGCTACTTATTGTTAATATCATTGCATCAGGGATAGCAAATAATCTTACAGCACAAGCTGCGACATCACGAATGCTTTATGGCATGGGACGTGACGGCATGATGCCTAAATTCTTTGCAAAGATTCATCCGAAATATCAAACACCTTATTTGGGAATCATATTTGTTGGTATCTTTGCGAGCGGTATTGCTTGCCTGTTAACTTTAGATCAGCTTTCGCGTTTGGTTAATTTCGGAGCACTGTCTTCGTTTGTCCTACTGAATATTGCTGTATTTGTTTATTTCTTCGTTAGAGAAAAGCAAAGAAATGGTTTTGGAAGCATAATGAAATATTGCATTTGTCCATGGCTTGGCGTACTGATTTTGCTGTATGTATTTACGGGTTTTGACAAAATTACATATATCGTTGGGTTCTCTTGGTTAATTATCGGTATTGTTGTAGGAGCAATTAAATCCAAGGGTTATAAAGAAGTTCCTGACGCATTTAAACATCTTGAAGTATAGTTAATTTTAACATATATATGAGAAATAAGGAGGAAAAACAATGTCGAACATTAAAGAAGGATATATTCCGTTTAAAGGGTTAAAAACATATTATCGTATTGTTGGTGAATGTGAAGATGGCAAACTTCCGCTACTTACACTTCACGGAGGACCGGGAGCCCAGCATGATTATTTGGAATCATTCGACGGTATTGCGGATTATGGACGGGCAGTTATTTACTATGATCAATTAGGATGCGGCAAATCACCTGCACCATCAAATCCTGATATGTGGACGGTGGAGTTGTTTAAGGAAGAAATTGATGTAGTTAGAAATGCATTGAATTTAACTCAATGCCACATGATTGGGCAATCATGGGGAGGCATGCTGCTAATGGCATATGCGATTGATCAACCTGCTGGTGTGAAAAGTATGGTTGTTGCAAGTTCTCCTGCGGATTTTCAATTATGGGGCAAAGAAGCAAAAAGATTAAGAGGATATCTACCGCAGCATATGCAGGATGCATTGATTAAAGCTGATGAGACAGGCGTGCATGAAGGGCCGGAATATCAGGCTGCTGCAGATGAGTACTATCGAAGATATGTGTATGATTTACCTGAAGTTCCGGATTATGTTCAGGTAACATTTGATACAGAAGGAGACAATGAAGTTTATAATACAATGCAGGGATATAGCGAATTTGATATCAGCGGAAACTTGAAAGATTTCAATGTAGTCAATGATCTTCATAAAATAACTATTCCAACACTTGTTACTTCTGGTTCAAGGGATGAATGTACACCGCTTATTGCCAAGCAGGTGTATGACGGTATCCCAAATGCTCAATGGATACTTTTTGAGGATGGAACGCACCTTGTTCATGTTGAACAAAAAGAAAAATATAATAAAACTGTAGAAGAGTTTTTTGAGCAGCATGACATTATCTAACCATTTTGTAATGATATAAATGGTCGTAATCTTTGCTTGGAGATTGTAAATTTATTGTAAAAGGAGATTGCAGATTATATGAAAATTTTAGCTGGCAATCTCCTTTTTTACCAGTATGATAACAAAATATTCGTTTTTCAATGGAAAAAATATCACTTTTGAAGAGTGTTTGTTTTTCCTTACGAAAAAATAATACTTTTTCGCAAGAGTGAGCCCCATTCTTTTTTGGCAAAAGAATCGCACAACAATTGACACTGAAGTGGAGGAGAGTCTAATGGCTACAAGATACTTCCTTGGACTTGATGAAGGTACAACCGGTACAACTGCATTAATATTTAATGAGAAATGGGACATAGCAGGTTATGGATACAGTGAGCATAAACAAATCTTTCCGAAGCCGGGATGGGTAGAACATAGTCCTTTGGATATATGGAAAAGTGCACTAAATTCTACCATCCAGGCATGTAAAAGTGCTGGCATTGAACCGTCTGATATTTATTGTATCGGCATTGACAACGAAGGGGAATCTGTAATGATGTGGGATAAAGATTCGGGTGAGCCTGTTTATAATGCAATAGTATGGCAAGACCGCAGAACTGCAGAAGAGGCTGGCATTATATTCGAACAGCGTGGTGGAGAAATATATTACAAAACGGGTTTGCGGGTTGATGCTTATTATTCTGCGACAAAGATAAAATGGATTATCGATAACGTCCCTGGCGTGCAGCATAAAATCGATCATAACAAAATACTCGTAGGAACTATGGATTCCTGGTTAATATGGAAAATGACTAACGGACAAGTGCATATCACAGATAGCTCTACCGCCAGCAGAACCATGTTGATGAATATACATACGGGGGATTGGGATCAAGTCATTCTTGATTCATTTGGATTTGAACGTAAAATGTTTCCTACGATATGCGACAGTTCAATGATTTATGGTTTTACAGAACCATCGAGTTTTCTGGGTGTAAAAATTCCAATTGCCGGATCGGTTGCAGATCAGCAAGCGGCGTTGTTTGGGCAGGAATGCTTTACTCCTGGGTCTATAAAATGCACTTATGGAACTGGTTGCTTTATGCTGATGAATATCGGCACCAAACCATTACTTCCTAATAATGGAGCACTTACTACTGTTGCATGGAAATTAAACGGCAACATGACATTTGCGTTAGATTGCGGCGTTTATGTTGCGGGTGCGGCTATTCAGTGGCTTAGAGATAAACTCCATATTATCGATAATGCAGCACAAACTGAAGAAATGGCATTTGCCGCAGACAACAATGGCGGCGTGTTTTTTGTACCGGCGTTCACGGGATTAGCAGTACCTTATTGGGATTCTTATGCACGTGGCACAATTGTTGGAATAACTGGCGGGACATCACGCGAACAAATTGTTAGAGCTACTTTAGAAGCAACAGCATATCAAGTAAAAGACATTTTTGATATTATGAGGCCAAATTGCGGACAGCCAATTCGTGCGATGAGAGTTGATGGCGGTTTGACAATGAATAAGTTTCTTATGCAGTTTCAGGCTGATATGCTTGGAATCAGAATCGAAGTGCCTAAAATTAAAGAAACAACCGCATTAGGCTCGGCACGTCTAGCGGCGCTGAGCATGGGCGAATTCTCTTCTATAAATAATATTCCACAAAATAATAATATCGAAATAATTTATGAACCTCATATGAATAATGATGAGCGTAACAGCTTAATGCATCAATGGCATAAAGCGATTGATAGGTCTAAAGAATGGATAGACAAATAGAATAAGAAAATGGAGAAACCACAAATGAGTAAAACATATCTTTTTAGCCCCGGACCTGTAATGGTCGGGGAAAATGTGAGACAATCACTCACCCATTATGACATCTGTCACAGAAGCCCTGAATTTGAAGAGCTGTATAAAGATACGACGGACAAGATCAATAAATTGTTCAAAGCTGATGATTCGTACAGATCGGTTATTGTTTCCGGATCGGGAACGGCGGCCAATGAAACCGTGCTTTCCTCGATATTCAAAGACGGTGAAAAGACGCTTCTAATCAGAAACGGTGAATTCGGCAACAGGCTGAAGCAGATACTGGATCAGTATAAGATCGATTATGTGGACTGTTCGTTTGAATGGGGGCAGCTTCCGGATCTAAAGGCAGTGGAAAAAGCGCTGGCAGCGGATAAAGCCGTCAGGGTCATCTGCATGGTTTTCCAGGAAACGTCCTCGTGCATGATCAATCCTGTCAAAGCAGCAGGTGATCTTGCGGACAAATACGGAAAGATGTATATGGTGGACTGTGTGTCAGCGGCGGGCGGACAGGACATCAATGTGAACGATATGCATATCACGTTCGCCACTTCGGTCGGCGGGAAATGCGTAGGTGCTTATCCGGGCTCTGCTTATGTGTGCGCTAAAGAAAATGTACTGAAAACACTCACGCCGGAAATGGGCAGGAATGTATATCTGAATCTTGCCAGGCATTATCAGGCCGCTGCGAAAAATAATCAGACGCCGAATACTCCGAATGTAAATCTGTTCTGGGCGCTTAACACTGCCCTCACCAATATCCTGGATGAAGGACTTGACAACCAGATCGCGAGATACAGAGAGTGCGCCCGGGTCCTGAGAGAAGGCATGGCGGAACTGGGACTGAAATTCCTGCTTCCGGATGAACAGATGTCCAATACGGTTACATCTGTCTTTCTTCCCGAAGGCGACGATCTGGAAGAGTTTATAGCCAAAATGAGCGATGCCGGTTATACGGTATATGCCGGCAAGGGAATATTCTATGACATGGGAATGTTCCAGGTCGCCAATATGGGAGAGATTTATACTGACGACTGCAAGGAATTCCTGAAAGCGCTGGCAAAGTGTTTATAGGATGAAAAACGGCAATTGAATAATATGCCTGTTTATCTGCCGTGCGGGATGACCGCACGGCAGCCGCTTGACTGCGTTCCCGCACTTCGTGTATTATGGAGGGCGGGAAAAGAGGAAACGGCTAAATGACAAATCTGCAAATAAAATATCTGGCAAACTGCGGACTGCTTGTTAAAAGCGGAAAGAGCAGCGTTCTGATAGATGCGCTCAACAATGACAACAGCCTGTTTGATATGATCGACAGGGAGACGGAGCGCGCGATGATTGAGGGAACGGGAGAATGGTCGGACATTACGGCGATCGCCTATACGCACCGCCATGATGATCATTTCGATTACGGCAAGACTCTCGAATTTATGAAAAATCACCGGGAAACGATATTACTGCTTCCGACCGCGGTCGGCGGGCGTGAAAAAGAGGATGCGGCAATATCGGAGCTTGCGGGGGAGAGAACGGTCTTTCTCGGTGAAACGCCGGGTGCAGCTCCGTCGGTCACGGCAGGGGATATGAAGATCGCCTATGCGCGATGCGAGCATGTGACGTATTACTGCCACTATCATTACTGCCTGCTGATTTCATGCGGCGATGAAGGAGTGCTGGTGACTGCCGACATCGATCTTGAATATATCGGGGACATTAAAAAAAGTCTTCTGCAGGGTATGCCTGAGAAGACTGTCGGTTTTTTTAATCCTATTGCTGTCGGCCGAAAAAAATGGTTCGACGCAGTCGACGATCTGGGACTGTCGAAGCTTTTTATTTATCATGTCCCGTCCGAGGACAAGGATGAATACATGTACAGAAAAATGGCGATCAGCCATTATGAACGCGTCAGCAGGGGGAGATCAGACATCGTTCTCCTTGGCGAGCCGCTCATATCTGTCCGCGTATGATTCGTCCTGGTGCTGATTTTTGATTTCGATTATCAGGACGGTTGCGACATCGTCGCCGACGTTGTACCAGCTGTGTTTCAGCATGGAATCGTGTATAGTTGTGTCGCCCGTCGTCAGATCCCGGCGTTCTTCGGTACCGTCAGGATGCCTGAGCACGACCTGGATGTCACCGTGGATCACGTAGGTGAATTCGTGGCCGACGTGCTGATCGAAGCTGTTGTGGTATCCCGGTTCTATGAACATGCGGAAACCGCCGATATATTCTTCGTTGTTTATGCTGCTCATCGCCTGCAGTATCGTATGGTTATCCGTAACAACAGTGCACGCGTTGCCTGCTTTGACAACGCTGCCGTCGGAACGGTCTGTTTCGTCAAGTTCTATCAGATTTCGATTATAAATTCTTAGTAATACATGAAGACGGGTATAGCTGATTCCGCTTTTCCCGTTTTCGACCATGCTGATAAATGCGCTGCTGAGGCCCGCCTGTCCGGCGACTTCAGAAAGCGACATTCCGGCATCTTTTCTAAAAGCTTTTAGCTTTTTTCCAAGTACAATGTTTTCCAGTGCCAAAATAAAAACCTTCCCATCTCTCTTAAAGTTATTTAATAATTAAGCAACTCCTTATACATTTTAGACAGAAAAAAACACAATGTCAATATGGTCATAAAATCGGCCTTAAAAAACCGGCCCGCGAAAAACCGCGGACCGGTTGATTTTGAACGAAAAATTTATTCGAATATGTCGTCGCCGGATTTAAAACCGAGACCCGGATGGAACGGGAACTTGACAGCTCCCACAGCTACTCCCGGTCCTGCGGCTTTCTGTATTCTCGCGATGCCGTCGTTGCCGAAGCCTCCGCAGAGTTCTATGGCTCCGACTCCTTTTGCTGCCATTTCCGCTGCAACTTCTTCTGCCTCCGCGTAATCACTGACTCCGCATACATTGAGACAGATGCCTCCGTTGTCTATTACTGCTCTGGCCTTGTCTTTTTCAAGATCAGGTCCGATGTAAATAAATGCTGCCTGTAAATTCATAACGTCCTCCTTAAAAATTAAGTGCCATATCACAATGAATATAGTATATATGACAACATCTGCAAAAATCAATAGTGTCTGAGAACAAAAAATATTATGAAGTTTTGGTTTAAGGGCTTGACTTGTCGGAATATTGTGATATTATGTGCTTAAAAGTTAAGCAATACTTAAACAAAAAACAAAATTAAATTTATAATTATGCTTAATTCTAAAATCGCACTTGATCTTTAAACAGCAATACTATACGAGAGAAAGGAGGAACATGTATGGGAAAACGTTTCGTTCTTGAATTCGGCCTCGGCGTCGATCTGCACGGACAGGATGTCAATGAAGCCGCAAAAAAAGCGGTGAAAGATGCCGTATCGCAAAGTTGTCTGTGCGGACTCAGCGAAGTGCTGGGCATAACAGATATCGATAAAGAAGTCGACATCTGTGCAACGGTAGCAGTCTCGAGACCGGAGGAAATAATCCCCGAAGAAATTGCAGCCTGTCTGCCTGTCGGCAGAGTAACTGTGAAAGCGGTGAAAGGAGGCATGAGGGTATCAGGAATGTATTTTCCGAAATTCGGAGACTCCGATGAATCCGTGGAAGCTGCGGTTGCATTTATCGAAGTGTTTGTTTAACAAGTGTTGAACTCAAAACCTAATCCAATGATTGAAAGGACGGCAAAACAATGGCAGATAACAAAGACATGGTTAAAGATTTATATCTGACTATGAGACGCATCCGTGAATTCGAGACAAATGCTATGAATCTGTTCGCGGAAGGCAAAATCCCGGGATTTGTTCATCTATATCTCGGCGAGGAAGCTGTAGCATCAGGTGTATGCTCTAACCTCAGAGAGGATGACTACATCACAAGTACTCACCGCGGACACGGACATATCATCGCCAAAGGCGGAGATCTTAAGTTCATGATGGCGGAGCTTTTCGGCAAAGCTACAGGATACTGCAAAGGAAAGGGCGGATCGATGCATATCGCAGACGGTACCAGAGGCATCATAGGTGCTAACGGAATAGTCGGCGCAGGACAGAGCATTTCGACAGGCGTAGGTCTGCAGATCCTTCTGCATAAAACCGATCAGGTATGCGTTTGCTTCTTCGGCGACGGCTCGACAAACCAGGCAACCTTCCATGAGTCGCTGAATCTTGCAGCCGTCTGGAATCTTCCTATAGTATTCGTCTGTGAAAACAACGGATACGGAATATCCAACCCGCAGACAAAACATCAGAAAATAAAAGATGTTGCAGACAGAGCAGTTGCTTATGGTATTCCGGGCGTAGTGTGCGACGGCAATGATGTTTTCGCAGTCAGAGAGACTTCAGCGGAAGCAATCAAGAGAGCAAGAGAAGGCAAAGGCCCGACGCTCGTAGAGTGCAAGACATACAGACAGAGAGGTCACTTCGAGGGAGACCCTGCTATATACAAACCTAAAGAAGAACAGGAAGCATGGCTCAAGAAAGATCCTTTAGATAAGATGACCAAGTGGATGACAGACGAAGGCGGATTCTCCGCTGCCGAAGTCAAAGCTATCGACGATCAGGTCAAGGCCGAAGTTGCGGAAGCAGTCAAGTTCGCAGAAGACAGTCCATATCCAACACCGGAGTCCGGCGTCGAAGATGTATATTCAGACATAGTTGAGGAGGTAAGGGATCGATGAAAAAGATGATGACATACAGCGAAGGTATTCGCGAAGGAATGAGCGCAGCAATGCGTAAGGATCCTGACGTCGTATTGTTCGGCGAAGATGTAGGAATGTTCGGAGGATGCTTCGGAGTATCCGCGGGAATGTTCGACGAGTTCGGACCGGAACGTGTCAGAGATACACCTATTTCAGAGTCAGCTATCATCGGCTGTGCGGTAGGAGCTGCTTCAACGGGACTCAGACCTATTGCAGAAATCATGATGATGGACTTTCTCACAGTAGCCATGGACCAGATGTGCAACAACGCTGCCAAGCTGAGATTTATGACAGGCGGAGCTCTTCACTTCCCAATGGTCATCAGGACCGCAGGAGGCGCAGGAGTAAATGCGGCGGCACAGCACTCACAGTCGCTTGAGGCGTGGGTAACGCATGTACCGGGACTTAAAATGGTATTCCCTTCGAATGCACAGGATGCGTACGGACTGATGCTGTCGGCTGTAGCTGATGACAACCCTGTTGTATACGAAGAACATAAAGCAATGCTGGCAATGGAGAGCGAAGTAGATCTCGACGAGGGACCTATTCCTCTCGGAGTAGGCAAAGTCGTCCGTCCGGGCAGTGACGTAACTATCGTCGCAGTCGGCAACATGGTGCATCAGGCACTTGCTGCAGCAGAGACACTGGAAAAAGACGGCATCGATTGCGAAATCATCGATCCTCGTACTCTTTACCCGTTCGATTTCGATATGGTGGCGAATTCGATCGACAAGACACATAAAGCAATAGTAGTAAGTGAAGAAGTAAAACGCGGCGGCTACATGGGAGAAATCTCAGCGCAGATCTCAGAGAATCTCTTTGATTCACTGGATGCGCCGGTAGTAAGGATCGGAGCACTCAACACTCCTGTTCCGTTCTCGCCGGGACTCGAGCCTATTTACCTGCCGAATGCTGAAGACATAGTCAAAGCAGCCAGATCACAGGGATAAGCCGTAGTTTTCACGATCCTTTTAGAATGGCCTCCCCGGATCTGCCGGGGAGGCTGTTCATGGGAGTACCGAAAGGAAGAAGCTTATGTCGATAGGAATCATTGCTAATCCTGCTTCGGGCAAGGATATCAGAAGACTTGTTTCATGTGCGACGACGATCGACAACAATGAAAAAGTCAATATAGTCAAACGTATCACTAAAACGGTAATGTCGCTCGGGGAAGACAAGATATATTTCATGCCGGACACGTTCGACATCGGATTCATGGTCATTGATGCCCTCAAAGCTGATAAGGAAGACGTTTCCGGGCTGGAAGTCATAAGCATGCCGGTTTCGGGTTCGCTGCATGACAGTGTTTACGCCGGAGAAATAATGGAGCAGCTCGGAACAGGCTGCATCATAGTTCTGGGAGGCGACGGAACCAGCCGCGCGGTTGCAAAAGGAATACGGAAGACGCCGATGCTCCCGATTTCGACAGGCACCAATAATGTTTATCCGACACTGATAGAAGGAACAGTCGCGGGTATGGCCGCATCAGCTCTGACCAGGATGGATAACATAGACGACTGCTGCATCCGTGATAAAAAGATAGAGATATACGTGAACGGCGCGCTGCGTGATATAGCGCTTGTGGATGCCACGGTCTCGATCGATTCGTACATCGGTGCGAAAGCGATCTGGCAGGCGGAGAAAATCAAAGCAATTATCGCGACCCGCTGCCATCCGGCAAGCATAGGTTTTTCGGCGGTGCCGGGAGCGCTGACGATCGTGAAGGATACCGACGATTTCGGAGTAATGGTCGAGCAGTCAGCGGACGGGACCGGCGTAATGGCGGCGATCGCGGCCGGAACACTGGAAAGAATGAAACTCACGGAACCGGAGATCATTCCGGTCGGCGGTGAAAAAGAAATGACTTTCGAAGAAACATGTATGATCGCTCTGGACGGCGAGAGGGAAGTCAAAGTGAAACCGGGAGAGAAGATCACATTTAAAATAATGCGCAACGGGCCTTTCAGGGTACTGACGCGTCAAACAATAGAAAAAGCTCAGTCCATGGGACTGTATCTGACTGATTAACAAGGAGGAAAAAATGGCAAGAGAATTACTGATGCCTAAACTCGGGCTTACGATGAAAACGGGCAAGATCGTTAAATGGTATGTCAAAGAGGGAGACAAGATAGCAAGCGGCGAAAATATTTTTGACGTTGAAAACGAAAAACTCACAAACACGATCCAGTCGCCTGCCGACGGAACTCTTCTGAAGATCATTCTTCCGGAAGGAGGAAGCGCTCCTGTTCTCGACATCGTCGGAGTACTCGGAGAAGAAGGCGAAGACATCAGCTCAATAATAGCAAAAGCGGGTAAAAGCGGCGGAGAAACCGAACCTGCAGCGGCCGCCGCATCTCCTGCCGCAACAAAAGCGGCGGCTGCTGAAAAGCCTGCTGCCGGCAGGATCATCGCCGCGCCGGCCGCCAAGAAGCTGGCTAAGGAAAAAGGCGTTGATCTTTCACTCGTAACAGGCTCGGGACCGAAGGGCAGGATCGTCGAAGCGGACGTAGAAAAATACCTGGCAGAAGGAGGTGCTCCGGCTCCGGCTGAAGCACCGGCTGACAAAGGCGGCGTGAGAGCTACTCCGCTGGCTGAGAAGATGGCGCAGGACAAGGGAATCGATCTTTCGCAGATCAGCGCGGATGGCCGTATAACTGCGGCGGAAGTCGCTGCATTCGCGGCAGGAAACATTGCTGCATTCGCGGCGGGAAACATTGCTGCACCTGCGGGTGCCGCAGCGGTGCCTCGCGAAACGAGAGAACCTATGAGCGGAATGAGGAAAGTCATAGCTCAGAGAATGAGAGAAAGTCAGGATATTTCTCCTACTGTCACATATAACAATTCAGTTGATATGACGCAGATGAAGGCTGCCAAGGATGCGCTGAAGAAGAAGGGAATCAAAGTGTCGTATACGGATCTTCTGGTCAAGATGGTATCGAAAGCGCTCCTGGAATTTCCGCTTGTCAACTGCAGCATAGAAGGAGAAGAGATCATTTATCACAATTACGTGAACATGGGCGTAGCTGTTGCACTGCCTGACGGACTGATCGTGCCGGTAGTCGACAACGCTGACACCAGAAGCCTGGAAGAGGTTTCCGCGGAAGTGAAGCAGATGGCTGCAGATGCGCGCGAAGGCAAACTGAATCCGGACTGTCTGCAGGGCGGAACATTTACGATATCGAATCTCGGAATGTACGGCATAGAGACATTCACGCCGATAATCAATCAGCCGCAGGTGGCGATACTCGGAGTAAATGCGATGGTCGATACTCCTGTAGTAATAGACGGGGAGATCACAGTCAGGCCTATGATGTCGCTTTCACTGACAGCTGATCACAGAGCGGTAGACGGTTCGAAGGCGGCGGAATTCTTACAGTATCTGAAGAGCAGGATGGAAACACCTTTGCTTCTGCTTATATAGGAGGCGGCAATAATGGCAAGAGAACTTGTGATGCCTAAACTCGGGCTGACCATGAAAAAAGGAAAAATCGTCAAATGGTATGTCAAAGAAGGCGATAAGGTCGCGAGCGGAGACAATATATTTGATGTAGAAAATGAAAAGCTTACGAATACGATCCAGTCGCCGGCTGACGGAATACTGCTGAAGGTAATTCTTCCTGAAGGCGGCAGCGCGCCTGTACTGGCACCTGTTGGAGTACTCGGCGAAGAAGGCGAGGACATCAGTGCGATACTCGCGAAAGCGGAAGGCGGAGCTGAAGAAAAACCGGCAGCGGACAGTGCTGCGCCTGCGGCTTCATCCGGAAGCGGAAACAGGATCACAGTAATAGGCGGCGGCCCGGGCGGATATGTTGCGGCAATCAGGGCAGCGCAGCTCGGCGGCGAAGTCACCGTTATTGAAAAAGAGCATCTGGGCGGAACGTGCCTGAATGTCGGCTGCATACCGACCAAGGCGCTGCTGCATGCGTCATCATTTGAAGACGCGGCCAGAGAGGCCGCTGATTACGGTGTTGAGGTAACGGTCAGGAAGCTCAACTGGAAAAAGGTAATGGAGAAAAAGGGCGAGATAGTCAACAGACTTGTCGGCGGCGTCGACGGACTTCTGAAAGCGAACGGAGTCAAAGTCATCGAGGGCGTCGGAAGACCGCTGTCAGCCGGGAAGGTAGAAGTGACCGGAGCTGACGGAGCGAAAAAAATCGTCGAAGGCGACAAAGTCATTATCGCGGCCGGTTCTATCCCGGCGATACCTCCTATTCCGGGCGTGAAAGAAAACAAGAACTGCATCGATTCGACCGGAGCTCTTTCGCTCAAGAAGCTGCCTAAGTCGCTGCTGATAATCGGCGGCGGAGTCATCGGCATAGAACTCGGATCGGCATACAAGGCATTCGGCACGGAAGTCACTATAATAGAAGCACTGCCGAAGCTGCTTCCGATGATGGACGGCGAGCTGACTGCTCAGCTCAGAAGCATTCTTGAAGGAGAAGGCATAGTAATAAAGACTGAGTCCAAGGTAATGTCTGTTGAAGACAGCGAAGTCGGAGCCAAAGTAAATGTTGAAGCCGACGGACAGACGATGGCCTACGAAGCTGAAAAAGTCCTCGTGGCAGTCGGCAGAAGAACAGATACGACGGCGCTCAGACTCGATGATGCCGGCATCAGAAATGACCGCGGCAGGATCGAAGTAAATGAAAAACAGGAGACGAGTGTGCCGGGGATCTATGCCATCGGTGACTGCCTCGGAAAAGTGATGCTGGCGCATGTTGCTTCAGATCAGGGGATGGTCGCAGCAGAAAACGCTATGGGCAAAGAAGCTGTTTACGACGGAACGACAAATCCGTCATGCGTATATACGAATCCTGAGTTTGCAGGAGTCGGCCTTACAGAAGAGCAGGCTAAGGAACAGGGACTCGAATACAGGGTCGGAACATTCCCTCTCGCGGCGAACGGCAAGTCGATCATTGAGAACGGCGGAGTCGGGACAGTGAAGCTGATGTTCGGCGAACCTTACGGACAGCTCATCGGCGCACACATCCTGGGGCCGAGGGCAACTGAAATAATCGCTGAATGCGGCATGGCCATAGGCCTTGAAGCAACAGACGAAGAAATGATCTCCATGATACACGGACATCCAACTGTAAACGAATCCGTGCATGAAGCAGCGCTGGCTGCCGAAAAGAGAACGATACACATGCCGAACTGACATAGTAATGATTTTGGTGTTCATATACTATCGACATAAGGTCTGCACGCAGCGGGGACGTCGTTAACCGAGTCCCCGCCGCCCGCGGGCCTGTCTCGCTTTATGCGGGTAATTGTTGACAAGGCAGGCGTCCGGTGATACCGTAGAAGTGCAGATCGAATAATATGACAGGGGAGCTCGTATGCGGGCTGAGAGGAAGTAATCAACTTCTACCCTTTAACCTGATTTGGATAATGCCAACGTAGGGAGACGAGAAGTTTTCTATTCGGAGAGACCAGATGAGGTCTCTCCCTTTTTTATTGGCATCAGGGGAAAGAGAGGACTAAATGGAAAATAAAAAAACATCCGTGTTCGAAAACGGACTGATCTGGTTCGGAGCGGCCGTATCGATGGCGGAAATAATCACCGGCATGCAGATGGCGCCGCTGGGCTTTAAAAACGGTATACTGGCAATACTGCTGGGACATCTGATCGGATGCATACCGCTTTTTTTCGCCGGACTCATCGGAGCAAAAAAAGAAATCAGCGCCATGGAAACCGTCAAGCTGGCCTTTGGAGAAAGAGGCTCACTGCTGTTTTCATCGCTTAACGTTCTGCAGCTCATCGGCTGGACAGCAGTAATGATCGTGAGCGGAGCCGCGGCGGCGAACGCGGTGATCGCGACTGGATCGTGGGTGTGGTGCCTCATCATCGGCGCGCTGATAATCGTCTGGCTAGTCATCGGCGTGAAAAACCTCGGACCGGTAAACACCATTGCCATGGCGGGACTTTTCATACTGACGATAGTGCTGAGCGCAGTGATCATCAGATCGGGCAATTTCGCAGTTCCGGCAGCCGGCGGCATGTCTTTCGGCTCGGGAGTTGAACTCGCGGCGGCCATGCCTCTTTCGTGGCTCCCGCTCATAGCAGACTATACGAGATTCGCGGAAAAGAAAAACGCCTCAGCAGCGGCAAGCGTTATCGTCTATGGACTTACCAGCTGCTGGATGTTCCTCATAGGACTCGGCGGGACGATACTGACAGGACAGAACGATATCGCCGTGATAATGGTCCAGGCGGGACTGGGGATCGCCGGATTAATAATAATAATCTTTTCCACAGTTACGACTACCTTCCTGGATGCGTATTCCGCCGGCGTGAGCTCGGTCAGCATCAACAGAAAAATCAACGAAAAGAAATCGGCGATAATAGTGACCGTCATGGGCACAGCACTCGCGATACTGACGCCTATTACTCAGATCACCAACTTTCTGTATCTGATCGGGTCAGTGTTCGCTCCGATGATAGCGATCATGATCACCGATGCATTTATCCTGAAGGAAGATCATTCCGGAGCAAAGATAAACGTGATAGACATGGTCATATGGGTCGTCGGCTTTGTTCTGTACAGACTGTGCATGTCCGTCGACACACCGGTGGGGTACACAGCGCCGGTAATGGCGGCAACGATAGTATTATGTTATGCAGCTCATAAAATATACAACATTTCATCGCTGAGAAACACAGCCAATCAGCACAGCAAATAAGGAGGAAACAATAATGTTAAAAGAATGTCTTGATAATGTACGTACCGGCAATCCGCTGATACATAATATGACGAATTACGTAACAGTCAATGATGTGGCGAACGTTCTTCTGGCCTGCGGCGGTGCGCCGATCATGGCGCAGGAAATAAAAGAGGTCGAAGATATACAGACGATCTGCGGAGGACTGTGCATCAATATCGGTACACTGGGAATGACAGAAGCGATGATCCTGGCCGGCAAAAAGGCCAATGAACTCGGACATCCGGTCGTCCTCGATCCGGTAGGTGTCGGCGCTTCGCGCGAAAGAAAAGAAACTGTCGAAAGACTTATGAAGGAAGTGCATTTTACAGTTATAAGAGGGAACATATCCGAGATAAAAGCCATTGCGATGGATACGAACACGACCCGGGGAGTCGATGCAGCTGAAGCTGACGCAGTCAATGCGGAAAATATTGAAAGTGTGATCGGCCTGGCAAAAAAACTGGCAGCTGCGCATGACACAGTCATAGCCATTACCGGGGCGACGGACATAGTTGCGGACAGCGAGAAGGCCTGGATAATCAGCAACGGTCATCCGATCATGTCGTCCATTACAGGCTCTGGATGCATGCTCTCCGCAGTGATCGCTGCATATGTGACAGCGAATCCGGGCAATGCGCTCGAAGCGGCTGCGGCGGCAGTAATATCGGAGGGCTATGCGGGCGAACTCGCGGAAGCCATTACTTCGTCGAGGTCGGAAGGCAACGCATCGTTCAGGACGCACCTGATAGATGAGATGTATAAAATGAACGGAGAGGCTCTGGAAAGAGGTGCGAAATATGAGATCAGATAAGATGAGCGGGGATGAGATCCGCAGCGCCATGCTGATGTATGCGATCACGGACCGTCACTGGCTGAACGGCAGGACGCTGGTGCACGACGCGGAGGAGTGTCTGAAAGGAGGCGCGACGATGCTGCAGATCCGTGAGAAGGAAATGAGCAGCAGCGAGCTTCTTAAAGAAGCACTGGAGATAAAACCGCTATGTGCAAGGTACCATGTTCCGCTCGCGATCGACGATGATGTGGAGGCCGCGATCAGATGCGGCGCGGACTGTATACATGTAGGTCAGGAGGATATGGAAGCCGGCAATGTCAGGAAGCTCATCGGTGATGATATGGTGCTCGGAGTTTCCGCGCAGACTGTGGAACAGGCGCTGCTGGCGGAAAAGCGCGGTGCGGATTATCTAGGCGTGGGTGCGATGTTCGCGACTGCTACCAAGGACGATGCCGCGGCGGTTTCATTCGACATGCTGAGAGACATCTGCGAGGCAGTCAGCATCCCGGTTGTCGCGATCGGAGGGATAGATGAAACAAATATTATGCAGCTGGCCGGCACGCACTGCAGCGGCGTGTCGATAATATCGGCGATATTCGGTAAAGAAGATATTAAAGGAGCGACAATGAAGCTGCGCAGTCTTTCTGAAAAAATGATCACGGCTTTATAATTGCCGCGTCAGAGCCGGAATAACAGAAAACGAAAGGTAAAGAAAATGAAAAAAGTATTGACTGTCGCGGGATCAGACAGCAGCGGCGGAGCTGGCATACAGGCTGATCTGAAAACTATAGCGGCACATAAAATGTACGGAATGAGCGCGGTCACATCGCTCACCGCGCAGAATACAACAGGTGTATACGGAGTATTCGATGCTCCTGCCGAATTTGTGGCGAGCGAGATCGACTGCGTCTTTAAAGACATCCGTCCGGATGCTGTGAAAATCGGCATGGTATCATCATCAGAAATAATAGAGGCTATTGCCGGCAGGCTGACTGAATGGAAGGCCGAAAACATCGTGGCCGATCCGGTTATGGTTTCTACATCAGGAAGCAGACTGCTCCGGGATGATGCGGCGGAAGCGCTTATGAACAGGCTTCTGCCGCTGGCAGATGTTATCACTCCGAATCTGCGCGAGGCGGAGGTGCTGGCGGACATGAAGATAGCGAGTGAAGATGATATGGTGCGCGCCGCGGAAAAGATCGCTTCGGGAAACGGGATCGCCGGTGTGCCGATAAACGGCGGCATACTGATCAAAGGCGGACATCTTGCTGATAATGCGAATGATCTGCTGTACACCGGCGGACAGATCCGCTGGCTGAAGGGAGAACGCGTAGACAATGATAATACGCATGGAACAGGCTGTACGCTTTCGTCGGCGATCGCCTGCGGGCTCGCAGAGGGCAGGGAACTTTTCGATGCTGTTGCCGCGGCCAAAGAATACATTACCGGCGCGTTGAGGGCAGGCCTCGATCTCGGATCGGGAAGCGGTCCGCTCGATCACCTTTACTGCCTCGAAATCACAAAGTAAACAGCGGGTACCGCAAAAAGTTTTGCGTTGAATATACCTTCCCCCGGCCGGATAATAGAGTAAAAAGATCATTAACAAGACTGGGGGCAGATATGAAAATAACAGTAATGACGGGAAGTCCTCATAAACAGGGGACTTCTTTCTTATTAGCGGATAATTTTATACGCGGCGCGGAGGAAGCCGGAAATGAAGTGTTCAGATTCGACTGCGCTTTCAAAACGATTCATCCCTGCATCGGCTGTGAAACATGCGGAAAAGGGACAGCGGCGTGCGCGTTTCCGGACGATATGAGGGAACTTGCACCGCACCTTCTCGAGACGGATCTGATAGCATTTATTACGCCTTTATATTACTTCGATATGTCGGCGCAGATCAAAACCGCCATTGACAGATTCCACGGCTATAATATACAGATGCGCGGCAGAAAATGCGACACAGTGCTGCTCGTGACAGCGGATCTTCCGTACAAATGGGTGATGAAGGGAGTGACATCGCATTACGAAGCGATGCTGCATTACCTCGGCTGGACTGACAGAGGACGCGTGCTTGCGCTCGACTGCGGCGACATAGACGCGATGATGAAGACTGATTTCCCGGAAAAGGCGTATGAACTCGGAAAAAGTCTGACGGAGTAATGGACAGCCTGCGCTGAAACAGCTATAATAACTATATAGTTTGAATTTACGCGTAATATAGAATAAATATTCAGAGGTATTTGTACATGGGTCGGACAATGAAGAAAAGACTTGAAAATGCAGGAATGACGATCTGCATATGTCTGCTGGCAATCCTGGCGTGTCTGACCCCTGTTTCAGTGTCGGCTGCGTCAGACGCATCTTCTATGGATGTTCTTTGCGACAGCAATAATTATCCTTTTGAATGGTATGATCAGTCGGAAAATACATATAAGGGAATAGATGTAGATATTCTGGAACTGATTTCCGCGAAAAGCGGGATAAAATTCAATTATGTTCATATGGATACGCTGAAGTCGGCCTGGGAAGCGATCGGTAAGGGCGATGGTGATATTATTGCGGGTGTATATATCGATGATACGCTGGCCGAAAAATATAATATTACAGCATCAAAACAATATACGACCGAGGACAGCATTGCCGTTGTGAGGACCGGAAGCAAAATCAAACCTGCGGGTGCACTGACGGTGGCGGTCAATGAATCATTTATCGGTCTGCAGAAATACCTCGGGAAAACACATCCGAACTGGACTCAGGTCACAGCTCCAACCTTTGACGGCTGTTTGAAACTGGTTTCAAAAGGCAGGGCGGATCTCACATTTATTAGTGTAGTACAGCTGCAGAAATCGTCCACTGTTTTCGAATATGATAATCTGACGCTTCTGTCGGAGCTGCAGAATTCGCTGCCGCTGCACCTCGGCATCAGCAATAAAGCGGATAAAACAGCGGTTTCAAAAATAAACAAGGCAATCGCGGGGCTGACTGACGAGGAAATCGAACAGGCGGTGATCGATAATACTGCTGCCGATCAGACGGATTTTTCACTGCGTAATTTTATTCATTACCATACAGTTGAGATAGTACTGCTGGTATTCTTTGTGGCGCTGCTGGCGGCCGCGGTCATAATTATGGTATATAAATCGCGCAGAAAGAAAAAAGATGAAGAGCTTCTGCGTGAACAGAACCGCCGGCTGGAAATGGCAAATAAGTCCAAAGATGAATTTCTGTCCAGGATCAGTCACGATATGCGTACACCGCTGAACGGAATAATGGGGATGACGAGGATAGCCAGACAGGGAGAACACGATCGGAAAACAGCAGACTGTCTGGATAAAATAGATGTTTCTTCATCATTTCTCCTGGGACTGATCAACGATGTCCTTGACATGTCGAAAGCTGAGAGCGGCATGATCGAGTTGCATGAGGAACCATATCTCATGTCGGACTTCGACAGATATATCGATTCTGTAATACGCCCTCTCTGCAATGAGAAAAATCAGAAGCTGACAGTAAAGACAGTTCCCGTGAAGTCCGTGATACCTATCATGGATATCCTCCGTTTTAATCAGATAATGTTCAATCTGCTTTCCAATGCTGTGAAATATACGCCGGAAGGCGGGAGTATAGAACTGGAAGTCATGAATGAGCTCGTTCCCGGCCACAGAGAGCGCATTGCTGCGTCAGTCAGAGACAACGGGATAGGAATAAGCAAAAAGTTTCAGGAGGTGCTGTTCGATCCTTTTTCACAGGAAGGCAGGAACGATGTGTCTGAAAGCAGAGGGACAGGTCTGGGACTTGCTATAGTAAAAAAACTAGTCGATCTGATGGGAGGAACAATCAGTGTAGAAAGCAGGCCGGGAGAGGGATCGTTATTCACAGTGGATCTTCTCTTCGATTATGTGGAAGCCGATCAGGCCGTATGGGAGCTCAGTAAAAATGACCCTGCGCCGGATGCGGATGTGCTCGAAGGACTACATGTTCTGGTTTGTGAAGACCATATGCTCAATCAGGAAATAGTTAAGACGCTGCTCGCAGAAAAGAAGATGCTGTTCGATGTTGCGGAAGACGGCAGGCAGGGAACGGAAATGTTCGGACGATCTCCGGTAAGATACTATGATGTGATCCTCATGGATATCAGGATGCCTGTCATGAACGGCTACGAGGCCGCCGGAGCAATAAGGAAAATGGACAGGCCGGATGCGGGAACCACAGTAATCATTGCCATGACAGCAGATGCCTTTGCCGATGATGTGAAAAAAAGTCTTGATGCCGGCATGGATGGGCACATTTCAAAACCGATCGATCCCGAAAATATGTTCAGGACGATTGCCGAAGCGGTCGCGAACAGGCGGTAATATGATATTTGTCAGCTGATGATCTTACGCATGATGCATCTGTCGAGGCCGTGATATATCGTATGTGTCATAACTGTTTCGAAGCCGGAAGCTCTTGCGTTGCTGAGGCTGTATGAATTGTCCGGCGAGATCGTCGACAGCTCTTCTCCGGCTCCGATTTCACGGGCGTATTCCTCTCTCAGATCAAAGAACAGTTTCTGCAGTCTGAATCCGCGAAAATCAGGAAGAACAAAAGTGGTGTCGAACGATACGCATGACGCCATTCTTTCTTTGCTGTAATCGAGATATGTCCCGTAATTCCTGTACGAATCGCGCGGCAGCACCATGAGCGAAAACGCGGTCATTATTCCGCCGCAGTCTGCGCAAATACAATAATCTATTTTCAGCGATTCCAGGAATTCTTCTTTTTTTGTCATGACAAACAGATCTTTCTGTGCGATGGATGCGCTGACTTTATCCTGAAGTCCGACTATTTCTTCGAGATCTTCAGGCACGCAGCATCTGACAGTAAAAGTACACTTTTCGCCGGAGCTTCTCACGGCTGCAAATTCAAAAGGCAGTTTATGCATAATGCCACCTCCTCGTGTATTGAGAAAATTATATCACATCAATACGACTTTGCCATAGAATTATTTTCAGAGAGGCTTAGGTATGATAATATAAGTGCTGGAGGATAAGAATATGGCAAAAAAAGCTTTTCGCGTAATTTTACTGATTCTTGCGGCGGTAATAATAGCCGCGGCGATGCTGCTTCTGTATCTGACGGTCACGGAATACCGGCCGGCGGATAAAGAGGATGCGGCGATCCTGTCTGCAAAAGGCACATCCGTCCTCAGAGAAGGCGATGATATTTCACTGCTGTCGTGGAATATTGGATACGCGGGCCTCGGCGCGGGATCGGATTTTTTCATGGACGGCGGAAAGGGCGTTGCGGACGCCGACAAAGCGACTGTGAAAAAGTATCTTAAAGGTATTGGATCTGCTGCTTTTTCAGGAAAAAACAAAGCCGATATCACAATGTTACAGGAAGTGGACGTAGAATCTTCACGTTCATATAATATCAATGAGAGCAATATTCTGAAACGCGGGAGCGCATCATTTGCGCTTAACTTTTCCGTGCGTTTTGTTCCTTATCCGCTGCCGCCTATCGGCAAAGTGAACGGCGGTCTTCTTGTAGATTCACAATACCAGGTTGAATCTGCCGAAAGGATAGCGCTGCCGTGTCCGTTCAAATGGCCGGTGCGCCTGGCGAATCTCAAGCGCTGTCTGCTCGTAAACTATATTCCGATAAAGGGCTCGGACAAATATCTGGTAGTGGCAGACCTGCATCTGGAAGCATATGACAACGGTTCCGGCAAGGCGGCTCAGACTAAGGTGCTGAAAAAGTTTCTGCTGCAAGAGTATAAAAAGGGTAATTATGTCATTGCCGGCGGAGACTTCAATCAGGAATTCCCCGGTGTGACCGATATTTATCCGAACACACATACCGATCTCTGGAAAGTAGGCATGCTCGATCAGTCGGCAATACCGGACGGCTTCTCTTTTGCCTACGATACATCGTCGCCTTCGTGCCGTCTGAACAATCAGCCTTACGATGCGTCCGACACAGAAAACACGCAGTATTACGTCATCGACGGTTTCATACTTTCGCCGAATGTCAGACTGAAGACAGTCAGAACGCTGGACGAGGGCTTTGAAAATTCCGATCACAATCCGGTGCGCATGACCGTGACACTGGTGAAATGACATCATACAGATACTGATTATTGAACAAATTCTCATCCAATAAGATATTTTTTATACTTTTACATCATCTCGGGCGGGTGATACACTGGCTGTAATAAAAAATCATAAGTATTTACAAAGACAGCTTTTGTATCTGCCGCCGGGTAGACATCTTCTGCTCATTCCATTAGGCCCTTGAAGGAATGAACTGAAGATGTTTTTTTATAGCAGATAATATCCAACAGATCTATATGCGCGCAATTATGGATAGAACAAATTATATCTCTTAATAAACCTTTAATAAAACCTTTGATAGGGAGGAGAAAAAATGGAATTATTCAATAATGCCATTAACAGCATCAACAGTGTCATCTGGAGTACGGCACTTGTAGTATTTCTGGTATGTGTGGGTATTTATTTCACATTCAGAACAAAAGGCTTCCAGTTCAGACGCATTGCGGACATGTGCAGACTTCTGGGTGAGCATAAAGAAGAATCTGAGGCGGAAGGACTGTCGTCATTTCAGGCGTTTGCCGCAACTGTAGGCTCGAGGGTAGGCATGGGCAATATTGCAGGAGTAGCGACGGCAATATTCTTCGGCGGGCCGGGAGCAGTTGTATGGATGTGGATCACAGCTCTTATCGGCGAATGCGCAGCATGCATCGAATCTACGATCGGCCAGATGTATAAAGATAAAAACATGGGAGAACTTATCGGCGGACCACAGTACTATATGGAAAAAGGACTACACTGCCGGGCGTTCGGAATTGCCTTCGCCATAGCTACACTGATAGGACCGGGGCTGCTGATGCCTGCTCTGCAGACACAATCTACAGCTATTGCCCTGAAAGCGTCGTTCGGATTGCCGATGTATGTGTCAGGAATACTGATCTGCATCTGTCTCGGACTGGTCGTAGTGGGCGGCATTCAGAGAATCGGGAAAGTTGCGGAACTGCTGGCACCGGTAATGTGCATCGTATATCTTGTCTGCGGATTAATAATAATGATAACACATGCTTCAGCTGTTCCGGGTGCATTCGCGCTCATGTTCCGCTGTGCATTCGCAAAAAGTTCCATGTATGCGGGCATTACGGGTTCGATGATAGCATGGGGCGTAAAAAGAGGCTTGTATTCAAATGATGCTGGCGATGGAATGGGCCCGATCCTTTCATCTACTGCGGAATGTTCACATCCTGTAAAGCAGGGCCTGGTTCAGGGACTGTCTGTATATATCGATACAATAATAGTATGTTCTGTAACAGCTGTGTCGCTTATTGTAACAGGCTTATACAATGTATCTGCTAACGCGGCAGGAACAAAACTCATCACCGAGGGACTGCCGGGATATGAATACGGTGTGAATTATATGCAGCAGTGCATGATAAGGAATCTCGGAGGAAATATCGGCGGGATAATACTTGCGGTATTGATCGCAGTATTCGTCTTCACCACATTAATGTCATATTACTATCAGATGGAGTCAAATCTCAGATTCCTGTTCGGTGAAAACAAAAAAATCGTCAGAGTGTTCCAGGTCATTTATCTGTTTGCCAATTTCCTCGGAGTAATGGTCAATGGGCAAGTCATCTGGTCGATGGGTGATACAGGCGCCGGACTCATGGCATGGTTCAATCTTATTGCTATCGTACTGCTTTCACCTGTAGCGCTGAAGGCGATCAAAGATTATGACAGACAGAAAAAACTCGGCCTGGATCCAATGTATGATCCGGCAACTGTCGGTCTTGAAGACAAGAACGGGATATGGACAAAGTATGTTGAAAAAAAGAAAGCACGCGGAGACTATGAAAATCCTCAACTCGGATATTCGGATATCAAAAAAAGCAGAATCGGCTGAGAGAGAAGGCAGAAATAATGCAGAATGAATTGTTAAGAGCAGCGTGGGCCGAGATCGACCTGGATGCATTAAGGTATAATATTGAAAATATCAAAAAACTGATCAAGCCGGGTGTTGAAATGATCGGCGTTGTGAAAGCAGACGGATATGGATGTGACTCCGTGGTTATTGCGAAGGTCCTGATGGAAGAAGGCGTAAAACGTTTTGCGGTTGCAACGCTGGAAGAAGGAATAAAACTCCGGCGCGGCATCAAAGACGTCATGATAGTCGTGCTGGGATTACTGCCGGATAAGTTCGCTGAAAAAGCCGTGGAATATGACCTGACGCCTACAGTAGATTCTTACAGTAATGCGAAAGCGTTTTCGGATGCCACCGTGCAGGCGGACAGACAGACGGGGTGCTTCGTTGCAGTAGACAGCGGCATGGGCAGGATCGGGCTTATTGCAGACGATCATGAACAGGCGGATGTAGTCAGGCGGATAGCGGATCTGCCGAATCTGACGATAGAAGCTGTATCGACACATTTCTCGACTGCGGACTGGTATGACAAAGGTTACGCGCATTTGCAGCAGAAAAAATTCGACGCATTTTATGCGGAAATAGAAAAGCGCGGAGTAAAAGGGCTTCCGAGAACAGCGTCAAACAGTGCCGGAATAATGGAACTCCCTGAAGCAGATTATGAAATGGTGAGACCGGGGATATTCATGTATGGTCACTATCCTTCCAATGAAGTCGACAGACGCGTACTGGATATAAAACCGATCAAGCAGATCAAAGCATCCATTGTCAAGCTTAAAGATGTTCCCCGGGGAACATCAGTAGGTTACAACAGAAAGTTTATAGCAATGAGAGACAGCAGGATCGCGACGATAGAAATAGGATATGCAGACGGGCTGTCAAGATCATATTCAGAGCATGCCAGAGTGATAGTCGGCGGCATGACAGCTCCTGCTGCGGGCAACATTTGCATGGACCAGTTTATGGTCGATGTAACGGATGTACCCGGTGTCAGGACCGGAGATGAAGTGATCATTATGGGTACTGACGGGATCAATACAATAACGGGAGAAGAAATTGCCGCAGCTGAAGGGACGATAGTCAACGAACTGTTTACAGTTTTTGGACAGCGTCTGCCGAAAGTCTACAGAGGACTTCATAAATAGGATCCACTTTTTTATAATATACTGAGAAGGTGAATAATGCACAACAAGAGCCGGCTGCTGAAGCCGGTTTTTGCTGCTGTATAGAAGAGGCGTCTGGGATGACGCAAAAACTTTTGCGTTGATTTTACGTTTTTCCCGTCTGATAATTGTCTCAAACATAATACACGTTGTGAAAGGCGGAGAAGATGATAATAATACCGGAGGAGCAGGCTGCAGAAGCCATAGATATCAGACAGACCATGGATGCTGTAACAGGTGCATTCCGCGCCTGCAGCGCGGGCGATATGTATCCGGGCGGGCGGATCGCGCTGCCGATAAGCGGTGAACATAACAACGGCCAGTGGCTGACTGCGGTATGCAGAAATATGCCGTATTTCGGTTCAAAGTTTTCCGCTGTTTTCCCGGGAAATAAAGAGTACGGTATGCCGGTGGACCAGTCGACGATCAGTCTGTATTCCAATGTAAACGGAGAACAGCTTGCGCTGATCGGCGCGAATTATCTTACTGCCTTGAAAACGGGAGCCGGAGCAGGTGTGGCAACAGATCTGCTGGCGAGAAAAGATGCCTGCACTCTGGGAATAATCGGGACAGGATTTCAGGCATATGCGCAGGTCCTGGCGATACAGGAAATCAGAGAGCTGAAGCAGCTTCGCCTGTTCAACAGGCATGCAGACCGGCTGGAGGCGTTCGCGGAAAAAGCAGCAAAAGCTGCGAACCGTGATTATGAAATCATTATGTGCGGCAGCGCCGATGAGTGTGCAGCGGAGTCGGACATTATCTGTACAGTAACGCCTTCACGTGAACCTGTACTTGCTGACGCATCGGTCAGACCGGGGACACACATCAATGCCATCGGTTCATTCACGCCGGATGCACATGAAATTCAGGAAGAAACCGTTGCGAGAGCATCGTTTATTACAACGGAACACGTCGATGCTGTATGGCAGACGGCCGGTGATATCCTCATTCCGTTCAATAAGGGAATGATCGGCAAAGATAAAGTGCGCTTCAGTGTCGGAGATGTTTTGTCAGGATCAGTGCAAGGCCGCACAGACGAAAAAGGAATCACGATTTACGAAAGCATAGGATCATGTGTACTGGACCTCGCGGTGGCGATAGCAGTATATGATCAATGGGAGAATCAGAATACAAAAATATCTCCGGCCGGCTGAATGACTGGAGATACTTTATCGATTTATTGATGTGCCACTTTTATGTCAATGGAGCATAATAAATGAACCAAAGCCAACGATGTTGAAAATAAGCCAGCCTGCGATACAGGCTATTTTAGTCTTTTTTGTCATAGTGTTACTTCTCCTCCTGTCTACTATGGGTGTTAATTGCTTAGCATCCGTGTCTCCTTTCAGAACACATAGGCAAGTGATAACGAAGTATCATTGCTGATAATACAATCATACAGAAAATAAAATTGCGTGTAAAACAGAAAAAATTAATGGGTCGATAGAAATTTCTTATTGATGCACGGATATCTGTTTATAACAGGTGGAATACTGTAATAGACAATCCTGCCAAAAGGTGTAATAATGTCATCTGAATGATGTCAGACCAAATGAAGAAAGAGAGGAACCGTAAATCCCCATGAATTCTGCACCGGCTGAACAGAAAAATCTGAGCAGGACAATGTTCCTGGTTTTTGTTGTAGTTATAATGTCGCAGGTGAACATCCACATTTTCACAGATGATTTCAAAGTGACGATCGCGGCAATAGTTATCCCTCTGTTTGTTTACCTGATAGAGGGGATCTCAATAATACAGCTGACTTTTGTATCAGCGTTTGCTATCCTCGGTGCCAGAATACTGGGACATCTTATTTTGACCGGAGGGACCGGCCTGGAGATTTATTCGTATCTGCCGGAGACGATTTTTTACTGCACTTACGGTCTGCTCCTTCTGGTGTATGACAGTGCGTCGGAACATAAATATGAGCTGAAATATTTTATCCCCGCAGTGGCAGTAATAGATTATTTCTGCAATACGCTGGAACTCAGCATACGCATACATATGGCGGCGTTCAGGCCCGATGCGCAGTTTGTCATCGTTGCGGTCGCAGTTTCCAGGGCGGTCATCTTATGGGTGATACTGGAAGGATTCGGCCGGTATCGGCTGACACTGCTGTCAAGAGCCCATGCGGAAAGATATCAGCGGCTGCTGATACTGATGTCAAGACTCAGCGGAGAAGTACTGTGGATGAAAAAGAATATTGCCGGTATCGAATCGACCATGTCGACGTCATACGGGCTGTATGACAATCTGCAGGAACAGGGAAATCCTGCGGCGGAAGATGCGCTGACGGTCGCCAAGGACATCCACGAAGTGAAAAAAGAATATTACCTCATCATGCGCGGCCTTTCTGAAGCCCTCGAGGAAGAAGTGAATGAAGAGGGAATGGCGGTCGATGAAATTTACACTATTCTGATCAATGCCGTGAATGACGAATTCGCAGGCACCGGGAAAAAGATCACGGTAAACGTCAACAGCGAAGACCGGCTGTTTACAAAAGAGACGTACATCTTCCTGTCGGTTTTTCATAATCTGATGACGAATGCTGTCGAGGCTTCCGGAGAAAACGGGATCTTTATGAGCATAGAGGAGCACAGACGAGGGGATGAGTATGTTTTCCTTTTCCATGATGACGGAGCGGGGATAGCCGATAAATACAGAGAAAGCATATTCAGGCCGCGCTTTTCCACCAAAATTGATTATGAGACAGGCGTTGTGAACCGTGGCCTCGGGCTCCCTATAATAAAGGGCATGATCGAAGAAAATCTGCACGGCACAATAAGTCTGCTGCCGTGTGAAAAAGGAACATCGTTTGAAATTGCAATACCTGCAGAGGAACTGACGGAGACGGAACAATGAGAAAAATAATGATTGTAGACGATGACAGCTCAGTCATCGATATTCTGAAAATAATAATCGAAGAAAAAAATCTCGGAACCGTCTGCGGTTCATCGCAGTCTCCCGAAGATGCTCTGGAGGATATCGTCTATTTGAAACCCGACATCGTGATCGTCGATCTGCTTATGCCAAAAATAGACGGGATTTCTTTTGTGAAGAAAGCAGCAGCCATGTATCCGGATGCTTCCTTTGTAATGCTTTCGCAGGTTTCAGCGAAGGAAATGATTGCCAGGGCGTATGATGCCGGTGTCGAGTTCTTTCTGCAGAAACCGGTGAACGGCATAGAGGTCACTAATGTCCTGAATAATATTTTCAGACTGCGCTCGCTTCAGCAGAAAATGGATCAGATACAGTCGCTTTTCGGCGACACACCGCACGACGCACCCGCAGCGGCGGCGAAGAAAAAATCCGGCAGCGGCAGCAAAAAGCTGCAGACGATTCTCCGTCAGCTCGGAATAGCAGGAGAGTCCGGATATCAGGATATCGTGACGATCGTTGAACATTACATTGATGACCCCGAAGAATTCGCAGCATTGCCGCTGAAGGATGTGTGCGGAAAATTTTCCGACAATCCGAAAACTGTCGAGCAGCGCATCAGACGGGCGGCGGCAGCCGGCATGAATAATCTGGCGAATATGGGTCTCGAGGATTATGACAACGATTTTTTCCTTATTTATTCCGGCAGTCTGTACAGCTTTGAACAGGTGCGCCGGGAAATGAATTTCTGCAGAGGCAAAAGCGATCAGCATGGATATGTGAAGATCAAACGTTTCCTTCTGGCGCTTATTTCAGCATGCAGTGACTAATTTTTTGAAACTTTCTGAAACCGGATGTCTCTTTGCGAAACCGGACATTTATACTCCTCATAAAGAATGAACAGGCAGGATAATTATTGGTTTTGTTGAACGAGGAGCAATTATTATGGAAGGGAACAAAGTAAGTGTATCAAATGTCCTGAAATTTGCGGGTGCATTCGTAGCATGTGCAATTGGGTCGGGATTCGCGACAGGTCAGGAAGTAATGCAGTTTTTCTCCGCGCAGGGCGTGATGAGCATAATCGGGACACTGGTGACGACAGTGATTTTCTCATGGTGCGGCGGCATGTTTATGAAGCACGGTTATGAGCATCAGCTCGAATCACCGGGAGAAATTGTCCAGTTTTATCTGGGAGTCAGAATTGGAAAAGCCTTTGAGATTCTTTTCCAGATTTTCCTTTACGGCGTATACGTGATCATGATCGCAGGCGCCGGAGCGACTCTGGCAGAGTATTTTGGTCTTGATCCGGCCATCGGACGTGTGGGAATGGCAGTTCTGGCTTTTGTCACGGTTATTCTCGGGCTTACAAAGCTTACCGATATTCTGGGCAGCCTCGGCACAGTCATCATACTGTTTTCAGTGGGTGTCGGTCTTTACAGTTTCCTTGCCAATGCTGACGGTCTCGCTGCTGCAGCGAATATAATACCTACACTGGAAATAACTAAAACTCAGGGAGGATGGCTGTGGTCCAGCATCCTGTATCCGGGATTCAATGCAATGGTAGTTATGATCCTGACCTGCAGCATGGGCAGGCAGGCCAACAGTTCGAAAGAAGCATTCCTCGGCGGCATGCTCGGCGGCGTTCTGTTCGGAGCAGCAATATTGTGCGTGAATCTGGGTATCCTGGTAAATATAGCGGATGTATATTCGAAATCCGTACCTACACTTGTACTGGCAGGCAGACTCGGACCTGTGTTCGGGATCATCTTCTCAGTTATCATCTGCTGCGGAATCTACACCACAACTGTACCAATGCTCTGGGGCGTAGTCAGACATTTCGCAGAGGACAAATCTAAAAAGTTCGTGCTTATCGCACTTGGACTTACGATCATCGGACTTGGGCTCGGCATGACAAGCTTTAAAGTTCTGGTCAACATTATCTATCCTTTCAGCGGTTATATAGGCATCATGCTGTTCGGCTTCATTGCCTGCCGTGAATACAGCGACAGAAAACTCCGTGCAAAGAACGGAAGCGGAGAACTCGCCGGAAGTCACATCTCCGAAAGGGAAAATGAAATAGCGTAGTAAGCAAACTCTCCACATTAATAATTACAACGCAGAAAGATGCATGTCGCTGCGGTTCCATGATGAGCCGCAGCGGCATGCATCTTTTGTCTGCTTTGTCACCTGCCACAGTTTCGCAATGAATTTCTCTGCGGGGCAGCCGCCTTATTATAAAAACATGCAACCAAAATAGCGGCTTCCGGCCGCTATTTTGATGTATTGTCTAATATTATTTAGAGGAGCATGTACTTGCTGCCTGACCTAAGTAAGTTCTTGATTTTATCAGGATCAGTCAAATGCTTTCAGTGCCTGATAGAAGTCTTCGATCAGATCGTCAACGTTTTCGATACCTGTTGAAAGTCTGAACATTCCCGGTGTGATTCCCATTTTTCTTCTGTCTGCATCAGGCATGTGTGAATGCGATGATGTGCAAGGATGTACAAGTGTTGTTCTCATTGTTCCAAGTGTCATTGCATAGTGTGCAAAGTGAAGTCTGCTGAGGAAGTCGTCGAATCTGTCTTCCTGCTCAGGAACGATGAAGCTCATCATGCCGCTCATTTCCTCGTTTGATCTGAAGAGCTTTGTTGCGAGCTCGTGCTGAGGGAATGATACGAGTGAAGGGTGGTTGACCTTCGATACATGTGGATGATCTTCGAGAGCCTTGGCAAGCTTAGCTGCGCTGGCCTGTTCTCTCGATACTCTTAAGTACATTGTTTCGAAGTTCTTGAACATGTTGTATGAAGCATTAGGATCTCCAGGAGTACCTGTGAGCATTCTTACCGGGTGGATAGCGTCGATGATCTCTGCAGTCGATGTGATCGAGCCGCCGAGTGAATCGCTGTGTCCGTTCATGAACTTTGTCAGACTGTTGATAACAACGTCAGCGCCTAACTGGATAGGCTTGATTGCGATCGGTGTTGTAAATGTATTATCGATCATGAGAAGTGCGCCGTTGTCGTGAGCGATCTTTGCTGCTGCAGGGATGTCGCACATATTAAGTGTAGGGTTAGCGCATACTTCTGAGTAGATAACTTTTGTATTAGGCTTAACAGCATTCTTGACATTGTCCATATCATCGAAGTTGACCAGCTCAGTTTCAACGCCGAACTTTCTCAGCAGCTTGCCCATAACGTCAAATGTTTCACCATAGATATTGCTGTTGCAGATGATGTGGTCCCCAGGGCCGACAAGTGTCATAAGTGTTGTGGAGATTGCGCCCATTCCGGATGAGAAGATCAGTGATTTTTCTCCGCCCTCGAGAAATGATACAACCTGTGCAAGAGCTTCTCTGTTAGGATTTGATGTTCTTACATAAGTAAAGCCGTTTGCATAAGCGTTCTTGACTTCGGTCATGCTGTTCATTGTGAAAGCAGCTGTTGTGAAAAGCGGCATTGCTTCCGGTTTTCCAAAGTCCATACCTTTGACAACTCTGCCCTGATATAGCATTTCTGATTCGTCTTTATACTGTTTTTCTGACATTTGAGTTCCTCCTTAAATGAAGTGGTTTGATGTGTACTTTAATTTTATTGGAAATTATGAATCTTTTGGTTAATCAGTCTTTGATTCGCCCTAAAGTCTAATCTCTAATCTAGGAATAGAGTCAATAAAATCGGCCAAAAAATCTGTATCAAAAAATAGAAATGGCTGAATTTCAACGGTTCTGCGCAAAAAACAGCTCGAAATTCGAGGTGTCAAAATAGTGAGAAAATTATATTGACTCTATAGTAAGAATACGGTTTATATTGAAGTCACCAATCAGGATGACAAAAATGCAACAATTCAAAATGAACTTATTTGATTATGCAGTTATCAGTTATCACTTCAAGTCATCCGGAATCATCCCTATAACATAAGCTGTACGGATACGGCAGGCTAGCGGCCGGAACTTCGTGAGCAAGGCATCATTAGTAATTTACGCGAGAGAGATTCAGAGGTCAGATTGACCGGATTGGTAACAATTTACTGAAATGTGATTTATAAATGTAATAGGAGGGCAAAATGAGCACAGTAATAGCCAATATAGACAGTTTCCTGTGGGGTCTGCCGTTTGTATTCTTCGTACTCATCGTTGGTGCATACTACTTCATCAGATCGGGAGCGTTTCCACTGAGACATTTCCATCATATAATGAAGAATACGGCAGGACATATGATGAGTGCCGAAGCCAAGAAAAAGGAAAAAGGACATGTATCGCCGTTCGAGGCGGTTGCCATCGCCATAGGCGGAACGGTAGGATGCGGTAATATCGCAGGCGTAGCTACGGCTATCGCGACAGGCGGTCCGGGAGCAGTATTCTGGATGTGGCTCTGGGCATTCTTCGGAATGATGATCAAATGCGTAGAAGCTACATTAGGATGCTACTATCGTTCAAAGGACGAAAACGGAAACTATTTCGGCGGATCAACATATACTATAGAAAAAGGAATCAAATGGGATCTCGGTCTTAAGATCGGCGGCCCTCTGGCAGTAGCTTTCGGAATCGGCTTTATTGCACAGTTCCTCGGCGGCAGCCAGGCATACACGATCGCTGAAGCACTGAACCAGGCATTCAACTGGAACATGATCGCAGTAACACTGGTTTATTCCCTGATAGTATTCTATGTAATCTTCAGAGGAGTACCGAGAGTAGCTGCATTCGCAACAAAAGCAGTTCCTTTCATGTGCTGCGCATTCATCGTCGGCGGACTCGTACTGATCTGCATGAACTATTCAGCTGTTCCTCATATGTTCTATCTGATATTCCATGATGCTTTCACAGGCACATCGGCTCAGGTCGGCGGCTTCGCCGGAGCAACAGTATCCATGGCTATGAGATTCGGAATTGCCCGTTCGATGAACTCGAACGAAGCAGGACAGGGTTCATCCCCGTTCATCCACGGTTCGGCTGACTGCGAACATCCTATGAGACAGGGTCTCTGGGGATCATTCGAAGTATTCGTTGACACACTGCTCGTATGCTCCATCACAGCTCTTGCTGTACTGAGCACAGGCGTTTGGACAACAGGTACACCGGGTGTTACACTGACAATGATGGCTTACTACAGCGGATTCGGCGTATTCGGTAAATACTTCATCGGATTCCTCGCATTCCTCTTCGGAGTAACGACAACAACAGGATGGTTCACATACTACTGCTCATGCGCAAGACACCTTCTCAGGTATCATCCGATCGTCAGGGATAAGCTCATATCTGCATTCAGATTCATATTCCCTATCCCGAACATCGTGATCGTTACATCGATCGTACTGACAGGAAGCGGCCCTGATACATTCTGGGCAATTGTAGATATAACCCTTGTAATACCGGTATTCACGAACCTGCTTGCATTGCTGATAATGGGCAACAAGTTCTTCGAGATATTCAAGGATTACAAAGCAAGATATCTCGGCATAGGAAAGGTCGATCCGAACTTCGCCCTGTTCTATGAGGACAAACCAGAAGTAGCTGCAAGAGTTGAAGAGACAAATGCCAAGATACGTGCAGCTAAAGAAGCGGCAATGGCAAAACGTGAAAAACGAGCATGATCGCTTAATGATATAATATTACTTTTACATATCCCCGCCTATCGTGCGGGGATATGTGGTAAAATGATTATTACAAATAGAAGAAGGAGAAAAAATGTTTAAAGATTTTGATGATAATTTCGATTTTGAAAGCAACATCCTTGAAGCAGGAGCATATTTCTCATACCCTGCATCAGATCCTGAAGCCCTGCCGATACATATGTCGACTGCGCATAATGTAAAGGATCTGGACGATCTTCAGAAGCGCTATGACGAGCACGGATTCTGCTACAACAGAAACCGCAACCCGAACAGGACTGCTCTGGCTGAACTGATGAGCTATGTTGAAGGCGGAGAAACATCCATTGCCTGTTCATCCGGCATGGCTGCTATCTCGACAGCTATAATTGCTAATACAAAAGCCGGAGACCATGTCCTTTCAGATCAGACACTGTACGGAGAAACGATCGAAATATTTACAAAGATCCTGGCGAAGTACGGAGTCGAGACTACATTCGTTGATTTCACGGATCTCGAAGCTGTCAGAAGCAATGTAAGACCGAATACGACTATCCTTTACACTGAGACAGTTTCCAATCCTCTGATCTCAGTGCCTGATATAGCTGAAATTTCGGAGATCGCTCATGCGAATGACGCGATCCTTATCATTGACAATACATTCATGACCGGCGCGCTGGCAAGGCCTCTCAAGATGGGAGCCGACCTGGTAGTCAACAGTCTGACTAAGTTTGCCAACGGACACAGCGATGCTGTATGCGGAGCAGTTACGGGAGCGGCTAAATATGTTGACAAGGCCTATGAACTCCAGGTGCTTCTCGGCACGCAGAGCGATCCGTTCTCCTCATGGCTCGTATGCAGAGGCATAAGGACACTGAATCTCAGAGTCAGGAAGCAGGCTGAAAACGCCGCTGCTCTGGCGGAAATGTTCGAGAAATCGGCATATGTAAAGGCAGTTTATCATCCTTCACTGGCAAGTCATCCTCAGCATGAGCTCGCAGTCAAAGAGTTCGGAAAATATTTCGGCGGCATGCTGAGCATCGAACTTCCTGAGGACAGAGAAAAAATGAACAAGTTCATGGACAACATGCATCTATGCCATTACGCGATGACGCTCGGCGGATACAGGACGACGATGTCGTATCCTCCGA
>Ga0268263_1000413_pt1 | contig 73550 bp, 61 predicted proteins | sample Biomet5_FD_190358 | JGI IMG/M metagenome (GOLD analysis project Ga0268263, IMG submission 190358) | Microbial communities from bioreactor (seeded with sewage sludge) at LBNL, California, USA - Biofuel metagenome 5 (SPAdes) (version 4) | ecosystem: Engineered > Bioreactor > Anaerobic >... | reverse complement strand
CCAATGCGTTCATCGGGAACTACCTGCGAATGGATATTCTTTCCCGCTACGGGTTACAAGCCCAGTTGGTAGATGAAATTCAGGATTATTTCTATGGCATGGCCCGCCAGACAGGCACTTTATGGGAGAACATGCACTCCAATGCCAGTTGCAACCATGGTTTTGCTTCCTACCTGGGACATGTTCTGTACCGCGATATTCTGGGAATCAGCAATATCGATTACCTGAAAAAAGAGGTAACGATCCGCTTTACCGACATTGATCTGACCGAATGCAGCGGGGTAATCCCGGTTGACGACGATGCAGTGCAACTGAAATGGAATCGTACCGGTAACCAGATAAATTATTCTGTAAAGATTCCTTCAGGCTATATACTGAAAGTAGAAAATATAAGTTCTGCCGAATTGGTAAAAGAAAATGATAACCGATAAAAACAACATGAATGATGAAAATAGTTAATTTCTTTTTACTTCTCGTCTTTTGCATTACAGGTTTTATCCTGAAAGGAAATGCACAAATCCGGAATGCCGATGTGTATGAATACCCGGAATTGTGCGGACAAAATTACCGGTGCTACATCAACATACCGGATATCGATGGTTATAAAACGCTGAAATGTGATTTTCATGTTCATACTGTTTTTTCCGACGGGGAAGAATGGCCCGACATGCGTGTGAACGAAGCATGGAACGACGGGCTGGATGTGATCGCTATTACCGACCACATTGAATACCGGCCCAATAAGGAAATCATAAAAAGTGACCTCAATAAATCATACGAAATTGCAAAAAAGCAGGGCGACAAAATCGGTATAATAGTTATTAAGGGATCGGAAATCACCCGTAAAAAACCACTTGGTCATCTTAATGCACTGTTCATCAGGGATGCCAATAAACTCGATGTACCTAACGAACTTGATGCCATAGACGAAGCAGTAAAACAGGGAGCTTTTATCCTTTGGAACCATCCGGGATGGCCCAACGATACCAGCACCATTTATCCGGTACACAAGCAACTGATTGCTCAGAAAAAGATACACGGGGTCGAAGTTTTTAATTCCTGGGAATCGTACCCCAAAGTGATGGACTGGTGCAATGAATACGGACTGGCTCCCTTTGCCAACACCGACATCCATTACACCAGCGCGAACATGTACCGGGGAAAATTCCAGCGCCCGATGACCCTTGTTTTTGCAAAAGAATATACAGAAGAGGCCGTGAAAGAAGCAATGTTTGCCGGGCGGACAGTGGCCTGCTATAACAATAATCTTGCAGGGAAAGAAGAGTTTCTGAAAGCACTGATTCAAAAATCCCTTGAAGTAAAGGTGATTAACAAAGAAAAAAGCACTGTTGAAATTCTCAACAAATCAGATATCATGTTCCGGTTTAAGTTCGGAAAATTTATGTACTCAATCCCACTATATCCGAATCAGGTGCTCCGGACAAATATTCCTTCGGGAACCGGGGTCACATTCACCAATTGTTTTACAGGACAGGATAAATATGTAGTTACTCCTGTCTGGTAAATGAAACCGGATTTTGCCCCGAAGTTTATGCAATCTGATTCAGCACAAAACCAACTAATTTAATCATGAATAAAAAAACTTTTTCCTGTTTTGCTCTTATTACGGCAATCATCCTGTTTTCAGGCGAAAGAAAAATTCAGGCAGCCGGAACCGTAATTTATGCTTCCGCATCAGGGAATGACGCCAATCCGGGAACAAAAAGTCAACCGGTGGCAAGTTTGGACGAAGCTCTGAACAAAATACGCAATCTCAGGCAGTCGACCGGAGAGCCAGCTGAAATATGTATTGGCAACGGCGAATATTTCATACAGAAACCGCTTGTTTTCGGGCCTGAAGATTCAGGTACCGGTGAATCGCCTTTTGTTATTAAAGCAGACGACGGTGCTTCGCCTGTTCTGTACGGCGGAAAAAAGCTTGATCGTTTTGAACAGGTTTCAGCAAAATTATGGCGCGTAAAAGTGCCTGAAGCAACACAATACAAATGGTTCTTCGAACAGTTGTATGTAAATGGCAAGCGTGCAACCAGGGCAAAGTCGCCCAATTCCGGATTTTTCTTTCTGGATAAAGTATCGGAAACAGTACTGGTAAAGGGAACAGGCGGGGTGCCCGAACTGAGCTTAAAAAAAATAAAACTCTTTGACGACGGGGCCAGTCAAATCTCATCCTTTTCAAAAGAAGATTTTGAGGATGCTGTAGTCACGTTTTCCCACAAATGGGACAATACCCGGAAACATATTACCGGTTTCGAAAAAGATTCATCAGCCATATTCATGGTTGGAAAAGGAATGGCTCCATGGAACAAACTGGACCGGAAAACCCGCTATACGATTGAAAATTACAAAGCAGCACTGGACACCTGTGGTGAATGGTTTCTCGACCGTTCGGGCTATCTGTATTACATACCAATGCCCGGCGAAACCATTGAAAACACAACTGCAATCGCCCCGGTTGCCGATCATCTGATTATGCTGAAAGGAAACGAAGAAACAGGCGAAAAAGTAAAAAATATCCGTTTTGAAGGGATTGCGTTCCGGAGTTCAGCTTATACCATGCCATCAAATGGCGAGGAACCGGCACAGGCTGCTTTTCCGGTCGACGCAGCTGTAATGGCCGATTATGCTGAAAACATCAGTTTCCGGAATTGCGAAATATCGAATACAGGCAATAATGCCATCTGGTTCCGGAACGCCTGCGACAGTTGCACTGTCGAGCACTGTTACCTCCACAATATGGGCGCAGGCGGAATAAAAATCGGGAACTACATTCAGCCTGAAAATATGGAAAACCTGACCAAAAACATTGTGGTTGACAACAACATCATCCGATCCGGCGGTTTTATTTTCCCGGCAGCCGTAGGTGTTATCATCTTCAATGCCAGTGACAACCGGATCACACACAACGAAATTGCAGATTTCCGTTATTCCGGCGTTTCAGTCGGATGGGTATGGGGATACTCGTTCAGCCCGTCGAAACGGAATAAAATCGAATTCAACCACATCCACCATATCGGATGGGGAGAACTGTGCGATATGGGAGGAGTTTACTGTCTGGGAGAATCCGAAGGTACCATCGTAAGCAATAACGTCATCCACCACGTGTATTCGTTCGACTACGGCGGCTGGGGACTTTATACCGATGAAGGTTCTACCGGCATTGTGATGGAAAACAATCTGGTATACAACTGCAAAAACTCGGGTTTTCACCAACATTACGGGAAAGAGAATATAATCCGTAACAACATATTTGCCAATAACATGAAAGCACAGCTGCAGGCAACACGCGTTGAAGACCATCTGTCGTTTACCTTCAGCAATAATATAATCTGGTTCAGCACAGGCGATCTTCTAAGCAGCAACTGGGACAAAATTAACCTGGAAACAGACAATAACTGTTACTGGGATACACGGACAAAAGACATCCGTTTCGGAAAACTCTCGTTTGCAGAATGGGAAAAAACAGGGAAAGATGTTCATTCGATCATTGCTGATCCGGGTTTTGTTAATCCGTCGGCTTTCGACTTCCATATAAAAAACAAAGCTGTCGCCCGGAAAATCGGGTTTAAAATATTCGATTATTCACAAGCCGGGGTTTATGGCTCCGACGACTGGAAAAAACTGGCTGCATCCGACCCGAAAATTTCAGTTCTGTTTGACCAGGCGATCGAAAAAAACGAAAAAAGAGCAAAGCTTTAGCGAAGCTTATTCGCTTTTCTGGCAGCTGTGATGTGATTTGTAAAACACGGAAGAGTATAATCCGGAGCAGAAAAGTATACATTGGTTCTGAAATTTGCAGTAACTTTATTTAGATCACTGAGCGCCTGCAAATTTATATTTGGCAATCGTTTGTCACACCATATCCTGTCAGAACAAACAGAACAGTAACATAAAAACCCCCGGGCCTCTGCCCGGGGGAAAAACCAAAAATCAACTAACCTTTAAATCGTCCGGCCACTTCATCCCAGTTGATCACTTTCCAGAAAGCATCAACATAATCAGGACGACGGTTCTGATATTTCAGGTAATATGCATGTTCCCATACATCAATGCCAAGAATCGGCGTACCTTTCACATCAGCAACATCCATTAACGGGTTGTCCTGATTTGGAGTAGATGAAACCACCAGACTGTCACCCTGCTTTACCAGCCACGCCCAGCCCGATCCAAACCGGGTAAGCGCAGCCTTGGTAAAGGCTTCTTTAAAATTCTGTACCGATCCGAACGAATTGTTAATCGCATCAAAAAGTTCTCCTTCCGGCTTCGGAGCTCCGCCCGGGGTCATTATTTCCCAGTAAAGATTATGGTTGTAATAACCGCCGCCGTTGTTACGTACTGCTGCCGGCCGGGTAGAAATTCCTGCCAGTATCTCCTCAATTGTTTTTCCTTCAAGGTCGGTTCCCTGAATCGCACTGTTCAGGTTATTGGTATAACCTCCGTGATGCTTCTCGTAATGGATTTCCATTGTACGGGCATCGATATAAGGCTCCAGTGCGCTGTATGCGTATGATAATTTTGGTAATTTGAATGACATAATATTTAAATTTTAATGATTAAAAGATTCTTTTATCTTTTTATACAAAGCTAACACACGACATATATTCATTCCAAATAAAAACATACTTTTTTTAATCTGATTTATCTATTTCCAATAGATTATTTCAATCTATCGCTTCCACAACCGCCAAAAACTTGTTTTATTTGCTGTAAAATCTGAAGCTGTGAACCGGGAAATACTTCACCTTGCCATACCCAATATTATTGCCAATATAACGATTCCGTTGCTTGGCATGGTCGATATGTCACTGATGGGGCATCTGGGTTCAGAAGTGTATATTGGTGCAGTTGCGCTTGGAACCACAATTTTCAATTTCATCTACTGGGGGTTTAATTTTTTAAGAGTTAGTACAAGCGGTTTTACGGCACAGGCTTATGGAAGAAAGGATAGCGAAGAACAGGCTTCATTGCTGTTCCGTTCGGTAATTATCGCCCTGCTGACCGGATTATTAATCATCATTCTGCAAAAACCAATTATATGGCTCTGCTTCCTTTTTATACACGGAAGTACGGAGGTGGAGGCTCTTGCACGGTCGTATTTCAGTATCCGAATCTGGGCGGCCCCGGCGACACTCGGTTTATATGCGGTCAGCGGATGGCTGCTGGGAATGCAGAATGCCAGATACCCGATGATTATTGCTATCCTGGTAAATGTATTCAACATTGTCATAAGTGTCCTTTTTATCCTCGTTTTTCATATGAAATCGGACGGTGCGGCATTGGGGACTTCATGTGCCCAATACCTGGGAATTACAACAGCTGTTGTTTTACTCCTGAAAAAATACAAAAACCTGCTCCCTGCATTCAACCTGAAACAAGTTGCCAACCTGCAAAAACTGGGACTGTTTTTCAAAGTAAACGGAGATATTTTCATCCGTACCTTCTGTGTGATTCTTGTATTTACCTTTTTTACTTCGAAATCGGCAAGTACCAACAATTCAATACTTGCGGTTAATTCAATGCTCCTGCAATTTCTGTTTCTGTTCTCATTTTTTATCGACGGATTCGCTTTTGCAGGCGAAGCTCTTACCGGCAAATACATTGGCCGGAACGATTACGAATCGCTGAAAAAAACGATACGTCTGCTGTTTCTCTGGGGTGCAGCACTGGCACTCTCCTACTCTGCTATTTATTTGCTGGGCAACAAATTTATTCTGCGTATCCTGACTAATAATACAGACCTGATTAAACAGTCAACGACATATCTGGGCTGGGTGATACTGATACCTGTCGTAAGTTTTGCTTCGTTTATCTGGGATGGCATATACATTGGGGCCACTGCCTCAAAAGCAATGCGCAACACCATGCTGGCTGCCACCCTGCTGGTATTTGCCCCTGCCTACTATTTTCTGAATAAAACAATCGGCAACCATGCACTTTGGCTGGCCATGTCTCTGTTTATGCTGAGCCGGGGACTCTTCCAAACCCTTATTTACAGGAAAAATATTTTAATCCGGACGAATTCAGATTAACGATTTCAAATAAAAAGCAGGAACAAACAGAAGTCCGAAGCAAAACCTCAGAATAATATTTTCAATACATAGCCGTTTGGATTTGGCCTGCATGAAGGCAATGAAACCTGAAGTCCGTCTTTTCTCATCTTCCAGGATAAGTTTTTCTTAGATCCCAGCATTTGAACCGACCGGATTCCCTTTTGCTTCGCTTCCGGCAACTGAGTAATGGATTTTACCAGTACATCTTTACTCTCCGGCCATTTCAGACTGGTTACATATACCGTATTATCTTTTGCTGAAAACCAGAAATCTTCTGCAGTAAAATCACCCTTAAAACCGTGTTTTTCCCTGTCGCCTGTGCCTTTCATCGACAAACTGACCGGCCCCTCATGGCTAACCAGCCATTTTGTGGTCCCGTAAACTGATTCGCCGTTTACAGTCATCCATTCGCCAATCGCCTTTAACTGTTTCAGACTCTCTTCCGGAAAAACCCCTTCGGCTGTCGGACCTACATTTAATAAATAATTTCCACCCTTACTGGTTATTTCGGTTATCCAGAACAATAGCTCTTTTGTCGACTTCCAGTCTACGTCATAACTTTTATATCCCCATGTATTGTTCAGCGTTCCGGGCGTTTCCCAGTATATATCTTTGGCTTCCTCACTTTCCGGTATCTTATTATCTCCCGGAACCCAGAAGTCGCCAAAACCATTTCCCACACGACTGTTTATTAAACACGACGGCTGAAGATCATAAGCCAGTTTGTAAAATTCGAAACTCTGTTCCCTGGTCATCCGCTCGGGAACATCGTACCATATTTCCTGCATTCCGGGAAATTTCTGAAGTAGCTCCCGTATTTGCGGTTTGGATTTCTTTTCAAGATATTCGGTGAAACTTACAGATGCCGGATCCCATGTATTCGAGGGCCACAACAGTCTGCCGTCGGTCAGCGATTTCTGCTTTTCTGCCGGATGAGCGTTCAGGTAATCGGCAACACCTGCATCACCTCCGTCCATCCAATCGGTTGCATGAGAATAATAAATGGAAAACCTGATCCCATATTTCTGACAGGCTTTGTACAGTTCTTCCATCGGGTCACGGCCAAAAGGTGTGGCATCCATAATATCGTAATCCGTTACTTTCGAGTCGTACATGGCAAACCCGTCGTGATGTTTGGGCATAGCCACAATGTATTTCATGCCGGCCATTTTAGCTGCCTTTACCCATTCGTCGGCATTGAACTTAACCGGATTGAATCCACTGCACATTTTCTTATATTCTTCTCTCGGTATTTGGGCATTGTGCATGATCCATTCACCAAGACCACCTATTTTCTTTCCCTTCCATATTCCGGCAGGCAAAGAATATACTCCCCAGTGAATGAACATCCCGAACCTGGCATCGTTAAACTCTTTTAGCGCCTCATTTTTCGACTTGTGCATCTTTTCCCATTCCTGTGCAATCTGATCTTTTCCCTGTTCCTGCGGAAATACATGAACTGTCAATGTCATGCTCAATACAATCATCAAAAATTTTTTCATCGTTTAGTCTTCTTTTTATTAGTCAGGGTTGCCAAGTTATTCAAATCCTTTTCTTTTCACAACTGGTTTGGGCATTACTTCTGTAAAAAATTCCGTTCTAACTTCATTTTATGTTTCGGACAGCAGGCTGTACTAAATCGAATTATTTCTGCTAAACTTAACAGGAAAAAATTACAGAAAGCACACGGGACAATCATCTGATTACCGAAAGATCATTTCATAAAAAATATGCAGAGAAATACGGAGGCTGAAAACAAAAAAACTTCCCTATTAACAGGAAGTTTTTGCGGTGCGGACGGGACTCGAACCCGCGACCCTCGGCGTGACAGGCCGATATTCTAACCAGCTGAACTACCGCACCAAATAAGTGCTTTATGTATCGTTTTTCTGCGGTGCGGACGGGACTCGAACCCGCGACCCTCGGCGTGACAGGCCGATATTCTAACCAGCTGAACTACCGCACCAAAAATTGTCTTACTTCGACACAAAAAACACTCCTTTTTTAGAACAATCCTTATGAAATCTGTTTTTCAAAAGGCTTTGCAAATATATACTTTCTTTTTTTTCCTGCAATACGAATACATTTTTTTTTGGATAACCCGGAAAAATGCACCTCACACATACTGTAACAAATTAATTTTAAACAGTTTAACATCCATCAAACTTTATAAATATTCTCTGCATCCAGCTTCTTCTCGCCTGACCAACGGTAAACCATTAGCTTCCGGTTCCGGCTGACGCATGAATCGACACAACATAAATTGTCGGCCAGTATTCCGCTTTTATTATTCAGGCAGTAATGGCCGAAAAAAACAATTGGTGCATCTTCAGGATATGGTTCAATCGGTTTTACAATTTCTTTGGGAACTGTATATTTCGGAAGTTTGAAACGGCTTTCCATCGATATTTTCTTAAACGTATGTCCCTGAGGGTTCATCCACCATTTCATACGGAAAGTCCGGTGGGGCCGTCCTGATGAATCGAAAACCAGCAAATCTTTCGGCAACTTAAAATCAATGCCCTTGCAGGTTTCCCAGATACTTTTTGCAACCACCACATTATTCTCAAAAATTTCGCGCAACTTTTCCTTTTTAATTTTTCCTTCGCTGAAATGTTCCTTGATTAACGCAATATTTTCGTCTTTCCAGCAGGCATGTACCACACGGATGTCGCCAAAATCAAGGAATAAAGGTAAGGTGCGCATCCATTTCAGGTGTTCCTTAAATTCGGATATGTTATCTGCAAAATCTTTTAAAGTCTGGTCCAGCGACAACCGGTACTTTTTCCTTCGGGCATAATATTTTCCCTCTTCATCCTTCAGATAATAAAAGATAGCATTTAGTTCATGATTTCCCAGAATAGCGAATGCTTTTCCGTTTTCGACCATCGCCCGGATGATCTGTATGGTTTCCTTTACTTTAGGACCACGGTTGATAAAATCGCCGACAAAAACAGCCTTCCGTTCAGGATGGGAATACACCCCGTTCTTTTTTTCGTAACCAATTTTATCCAGCAATAGCTTCAGTTTGTCAGCCTCGCCATGTACATCACCTATAATATCATACATAAAAGCCCGGTTTTCACCGGGCAATTTATCATTTTTATGAGAATTGACTTACAAATAGTTGCGTTTTTTTCAGCAAAAATTTTAACTCAGTTCGTTCTCGATGAACTTTCCAAGTTTTGTATACTTTCCGTAGATCACCTTGTATTTTTTTACATTTTCAGCAACCGGATGATATTCCTTTTCAATTCCGCCGCCCATTTTTTTCTGTGCATCAGAAACCGATGGATATATACCGGCAGCAACAGCTGCAGCCATTGCCGAGCCAAGTGCACAGGCCTGTTCCGAGCGGGCTACTTTTATAGGCATGTTCAGCACATCACAAACAATTTGCATAACCAAAGGTGATTTTTTAGCTACGCCGCCAAGTGCAATTACCCCGTCGATACGAATTCCTTCGCTGATAAAACGGTCGATAATGGCTTTTGAGCCAAAAGCTGTTGCCTCGACCAAAGCGCGGAAAATACGCGGGGCGTCTGTTCCAAGACTAAGCCCGGCAATAACACCTTTCAGATTTTGATTGGCATCAGGCGTACGGCGTCCGTTCATCCAGTCGAGAGCCAGCACGCCACTTTCTTCCAGCGGTACGTTAGCCGCAGCTTCGGAAAGCTCAGCAATCATTTTAGCCGATATTTCTGCAATTAACTGTTCTTTTTGTGCTTCGTCAACAAGTGTCGTTTTTGCCAGAATTTGTTCAGCCGGCCACATCAGCACTTTTTTGAACCATGCATATATATCACCGAAAGCCGACTGCCCGGCCTCCAGTCCCAGCATTCCCGGAACGATTGAACCATCTACCTGACCGCAAATTCCAGGAACCAGCTTATCTCCTGCCTCACTCATCGGTGCAACCAGCATATCGCAGGTCGACGTTCCCATCACTTTGCTTAAATAATAAGGCTGAATCTCAGCTCCGACTGCTCCCAGATGTGCATCGAAAGCTCCGACACCCACAACAACAGCGGTCGATAATCCAAGTTTGTCAGCCCATTCTTCCGAAAGGTTGCCAACAGCGACATCGCAGGTGTATGTCTCTTTAAACAGACGGTCGCGCAAACCTTGCAGTGCAGGATCAAGCGCGGTTAAAAATTCTTCGGAAGGAAGACCGTTGAAAGCCTCGTGCCACATCGCTTTATGACCGGCAGCGCAACGGCTTCGTTTTATTGTTCTCGGATTTGTATTGCCGGTTAACAAGGCCGGAATCCAGTCGCAATGTTCAACCCACGAGTATGCAGCACGGTAAACTCCTGCATCGTCACGCGTTACATGCAGTAATTTTGCCCAGAACCATTCCGACGAATAAATGCCACCTTCGTATTTGGTAAAATCGATCTTCCATTTGCGGGCCAAATCGTTAATTTCATCAGCTTCCTTTAGCGCTGTATGGTCTTTCCAGAGAACAAACATGGCATTCGGATTTTCCCCGAAACCGGGAGTTAATGAAAGTGGCGTTCCTTTTTCATCAACTGCCACCGGCGTTGAGCCCGTTGTATCGACTGAAATACCGGCTATATTTTCAGCAACACCGGCCGGAGCTTTTTTCAAAGCCTCAACAATGGTATATTCCAAACCTTCAAGATAATCTTTCGGATGCTGACGAAACTGGTTTTTGGAGGGATCGCAGTACATTCCCTTTTTCCAGCGCGGATACTCAAAAACCGCACTGGCCACTTCTTCTCCGGTTTCAACATCCACAATTAAAGAACGGACCGAATCTGTACCGTAATCCAATCCGATTGTATACTTTTTCTGATTCATTTTATTGAGTTTAGTTTATTGTCCGTAATATGCATCTTTCCCGTGTTTCCGCAAAAAATGTTTGTCAAGCAGATTTTGAGGCATCGTTGCATACGCATTTAACTGAAACGAATGAAAAGCCATTTTTGCCACTTCTTCCAACACTACAGCATTAAAAACAGCTTTTCCGGCATCTTTTCCCCATGAAAATGGTCCGTGGTTATTGACCAGAACTCCCGGAATAGAATCGGGATCCAGATTCTTAAATCGCTCAACAATCACGTTACCGGTTTCCAGTTCATAGGCACCTTCAATCTCCTTATCCGTCATTTTTCGCGTACATGGAATTTCCCCGTAAAAATAGTCGGCATGTGTTGTCCCGATAGCCGGAATGCCCAGTCCTGCCTGTGCCCAACTGGTTGCCCATTCGGAATGAGTATGCACAATTCCGCCGATATTTTTAAAACTCTTATACAGAACCAGATGAGTCGGCGTATCAGATGAAGGTTTATATTTTCCTTCGGCAATATTTCCATCCAGATCAAGGATGACCATATCTTCCGGCTTCATATTATCGTAAGAAACTCCGCTCGGTTTAATCACAACCAGTCCCTTTTCACGGTCGATGCCACTCACATTTCCCCATGTAAAAATTACCAGTCCGTGTTTCACCAAATCGAGATTAGCCCGGCAAACCTGTTCTTTTAATTCCTCTAACATAAGATGTTGTTATTCTACCAAAAATAAATATAAAAAGCCACAGTAAACCCAATTATAATTACAGAGTGAATTATATCCCAATGGTTCCAGCTGGCGCGGGTTGCAGCTTTTTGTGCGGGCGTTGCCGACGAAAAGGTCAGTCCTTCGATTTGTGCCGCAGGTGCCGGTTTTGTAAACATACTTACCACAATAACCACCAGCATACTAAACACCAACATTCCGCCGCTGAAAAACAACCAGTTCACATCGTAAAACAAAGTATAAAAAATATTATTCACTCCTTTCTCGGCAGCCCATAGTTTTACATCGGTATAACCGGCATTTCCGGCCATGGTAGAATACAGCACTTTAGCTCCTAACCGGAGCATCCCGATAATAAAACCGGAAATCATTCCCCATAAACCTCCTTTAGGAGTGGGCCGTGTGGAAAGAACTCCCAGCAAAAAGGCGGCTGCAATTCCAGGCGCCAAAACAGATTGAACATCCTGTAAATAATTATATAGAACATTCCCGATACTTCGCATAACCGGAATCCAGAGAATTCCCAGTATAACCACGACAATTGTTGCAATACGGCCGACTTTCAACAATTTTTTCTCACTTGCTGAAGGACGGAATTTCTTATAAAAATCGATCGTAAACAACATAGACGACGAGTTAAAAAGCGAGGCCAGTGAACTCATCAAAGCGGCCAGAATACCGCAAACCACCATTCCTTTCACACCGGCAGGAAGCAATTTCGCAACCAGCGTCGGGAAAGCGGCATCGGACGACGATAAGGTGAATGCCTCCCCGTTTATGACCACTCCTTTTTGTGCCATTGCAAAAGCGATCATTCCCGGAATCATAAACAAAAACACTGGAGTCAGCTTCAGATATGCGCCGAAAATAGCCCCGCGACGGGATTCCTTTTCATTTTTCCCGGAAAGTACACGCTGTACAATATACTGATCGGTACACCAGTACCAGAAACCGATTACGGCAGAACCGATCAGAACTCCCAGCCACGGAAAATTCGCATCGCGGTTACTGCGAATCAGGTTGGTCATCGTGTCACCGTAGTCATTTACTTTCACAGCACTGGTAATACGTAACACTTCATCCCAGCCGCCCACGGCCTTCAGCCCGAGAACCAGGATTATCAGCGAACCGAGCAGCAAAATAGGCGTTTGCAGAACCGATGTATACAATACCGATTTCATACCGCCGATTACCGTATAAATTGCTGTCAGAAGTACCAGTCCGATTGCCGAAATCCAGAAGAAATCAATTCCCCAGATACTTTCAATTCCGAACACTTCCTTGAAAACCAATCCGCCGGCATAAACGGTGACAGCCACTTTTGTCAGCACATAACTAACCAGTGAGATAAGTGAAAGAATCGTCCGTGATTCTTTATTATATCGTCTTTCCAGAAATTCGGGCATGGTCGAAACCATACTTCTGGAATAAAACGGGACAAACACCCAGCCCAGGATCAGGATCATCCAGCCCTGAATTTCCCAGTGTGCCATTGCCATACCGCTTGAAGCACCGGCACCGGCCAGACCGATCAGATGTTCAGAACCGATATTTGAAGCAAAAATGGAAGCACCGATTGCCAGCCATGTGGCATCGCGACCGGCCAGAAAATAGTCGCCCGAGTTATCTTGTTTCTGCCGGAATACCCACAGGATAATTCCAATAAGCCCAAGCGCAAAAATTCCTATAACAATCCAGTCTAGTAAGGCCATTGTATAAATTTTAGATTGATTTTAGCACATATTTTACAGGCCTTTTGCAAGGTGATAATAGATGTCATTCCATTTCAATTCATTTTTGAAAGCCGGAATGGTTGTTTGTTCGTCAATTACGAGCAGTTCAAGGTTGATCATTTCAGCCAGATCTTCCATATATTCACGGTTCAGGGCCATTGAAAAACTGGTATGGTGTGCGCCACCTGCATATATCCAGGCAGCAGCACCCGTTTCGAGGTTAGGCATCGGGATCCAAAGTGCGCGGGCAACAGGTAGCTTAGGCAGAGGTTGTGGTTTTATTGTTTTCACTGCATTAGCAATCATACGCATACGTCCGCCCATATCTACCAGCGTTACAACGATTCCGTTTCCTTCCGGGACATTAAACACCAGACGGGCCGGAGCATCCTTGCCGCCGATTCCAAGCGGATGAACTTCGACAACCGGTTTCGATTCGGCAACCGACGGGCAAACCTCAAGCATGTGGGCACTCAAAACAGCAGGCTGTGCCGGATCAAGATGATAGGTATAATCTTCCATGAAAGAACATCCGCCTTTCAGTCCGGCAGCCATCACTTTCATAATACGCACCAGACCCGATTGTTTCCAGTCGCCTTCGGCACCGAAACCATAGCCCTGCTCCATCAGATGCTGACAAGCCAGACCGGGCAATTGTTTCAAACCGGTTAAATCTTCAAAATTTGTAGTAAATGCTTTATATCCGTTTTGGTCGAGAAATTTTTTCAGTCCCAGTTCAATTTTTGCCTGGTAACGAACACTTTCACTGGCTTTGTTTTCCAGTTTATATTCAGAAGCATACACATCTATCAGTGCATCAATTTCTGTTTCTGAAACGGTTTCCATGCTGACAACCAATTCACCGATTCCATGATAATTAACCTGCCATCCCAATACTTTCTGGGCTTCCACTTTATCGCCTTCGGTAACAGCTACGTAACGCATGTTATCGCCGAACCGGCATATTTTCAACGATTTCGATTCGTGGTACCCCACTGCTGCCCGGGCCCATACGCCTAATTTCTTCTGTACCTTTTCATCTTTCCAGTAACCTACAATCACCTTGCGGTTCAGGCGCATCCGGCTGCAAATAAAACCGAACTCACGATCGCCGTGTGCCGACTGGTTCAGGTTCATAAAATCCATGTCAATATCGTTCCACGGGATATCGCGGTTAAACTGAGTATGGAGATGTACGAATGGTTTGCTCAGCACATCCAGTCCCTGAATCCACATCTTTGCCGGAGAAAAGGTATGCATCCAGGTGATCAGGCCGATACAAGCCGGAGTGTTATTGGCTTGCAGACAAATATTGTAAATAGATTCAGGTGTTGTAACTACCGGTTTAAATACGATTTTAACCGGAATTTCTGCTGACTCATCAAGTGCTTTTGCAATTGTTGCAGAATCCTTGTCTACCTGTTTCAGTGTTTCCGGGCCATATAAATGCTGACTGCCGGTTACAAACCAAACTTCAAAATTTTTTAAATCAGACTTTTCCATCTCAGTTAGTTTTTAAGTTTTATGTTTTTATAATTCTTCCGATATCCCTGTCTTTTGCATTTTCTTCGATATAGTTGTAAAAAAACGCACCTTTCTTCGATTCTGTTGAATCCTTTTTGTTCGAACGTTTCAATATATCCAGCGATAATATTTTTTTTCTGAAGTTTCCCGGGTCAAACGTCCGTTGAAAAATTGCCTCGTACAGGCGCCGAAGCTGGGTCAGGGTAAACAATTCAGGGAGTAACTCGGGCCCTACCAACTGGTAACCTGCTTTTTGCTGAAGTTTGACCAGCGCCTTTTCTATAATTTCATTGTGGTCGAAAATTAAATCAGGCTTTTTATCTATCGGGAACCATTCAGCACCATAGTTATGCACTTTCTCTTCATCCTGTTCATCAATGCGGATAAGCGCGTAATAGCCGATGCTGATTACCCTGGCAATCTGTTCACGGTGCGGATCAGTGAATGCAGCCACCTGTTCCATAAATATCTGATCGAGGCCGGTTGTTTTTTTCAGTATCCGTGCTGCAGCCTGATCTGATGATTCATCTTCCTGCACAAAACCTCCCAGAAGCGACCAGTTCCCCTTTGACGGTTCAAAGCTTCGCGGATAAAGCAAAAGTTTCAAATCGCCGTCTTTGTAGCCGAATATCACACAGTCAACAGCGACATAATGCCTCGGATGTTCGAGATACAATCCTTCCTGTGATTCTTTTTTTATTTCATTCATACACTTCAAAATTATAATAGTATTTTCTACTTTTAATATTCCGGCAATACTTTTTTCCTGTGAATGCTCTAAAACATACAGGCATAAAAATAACCCTGAAAACAGTTTTGTCTCTATTTTCAGGGTTAAAAATTATAATAAGGCTGATCTCTCTATCTCAAAATCAGCAAAACTTTATTATTCAACCGAAATATCTGTATTCACATTTTTGCTTCCGGCCACGGCATAAAAGAACAGATAGCCAAGACTAACAAAAATTACCCAGTAACTCGGCATATAACCGGCAATGTCGGCAATCCATCCCTGAAGAGCGGGCAGAATACCACCACCGCAAACCAATACCATAAAGATACCGGAAGCAGCAGCCAGATATTTACCTAATCCTTCAACTGCCAGGTTGAAAATACCTCCCCACATAATGGAAGTACATAAACCAACCAGCACTAAAAATGCAGCATTTATCGGGACATTCAGGAAACCGAAAGAAGTAACGCCATTCACGCTTTTTAATACAGGCAGAGAGACTTCTGTACTGCTTGGTGAAATGATAGCCAGAAGGACAAGCAACGCACCTACAGCAGAAGTAACAGTAAGCATTGTTTTGCTGGAAACTTTTCCCCCGATGGAAGCGCCGACCAAACGGCCTATCAGCATCAGGAACCAATAGGTACCTGCAACGAAACCGGCAGTTGTTGTATTTAACGGACTAGGAAGTTTCGGATCTACCAGGAAAAGATTCAACACACCTGGCGTTCCTACTTCAACACCTACATATACAAAAATACCGATAGCCCCCAATACAAAATGACGGAATTTCAGTGCTCCTGACATTAGTTTTCCCAGTGGTTCAGATGATTGTTCAGCATTAGGCTCAGGAATGCTAACCATATACATTACGACAAAAACGACAGCAAATACAGTCATTGCTGCATACATAAACGGGAATATATCTGTAATTCTGGCTTTTGCTGCGTCACCAATCAAAATACCTACGATCATCGGGGTCAGGGTTGCCATAACAGAGTTGAAAGAACCTCCGACCTGTATCAGTTGGTTCCCTTTATTGCCACCGCCACCCAGTGTATTCAGCATGGGATTTACAACTGTATTCAGTAAACACATGGAGAAACCTGCAATAAACGCACCGATCAGGTAGATAGCGAAAGCAGATCCTTCTCCGGCATAACCGGAAAGATATTGAACTCCCACGCCTATAAAGCCAACAGCTATAGCGATTAAAGCGGTTTTCTTGTAGCCAATCCTTTGCAATAATATACCGCTTGGAATTCCCATAACGGCATAAGCAATAAAGTTTGCAGCATTACCGAGAAGTCCCTCGAAATTGGAAACTCCGAACTGGTTCTTCAATACGATACCCATCGGCGCCGCTAAATTCGTCACAAATGAGATCATACCAAACAGTAAGATCATCATAAAGATTGGCAATGCATAGTTTTTCTTCTGATTCATAATTTGGAATTTGATTTGTTTATTGAAATTTATTTCTATCTCTACATCTATAATTTATTAACACCTCATTGCCAGTATAAAGAGCAATAAACCAGCAAGCTGCATTCTACAAAAATCGATTTTCATCAAATATTCAGGTCGAAAACCGGTAGTTCCGGTTTTCGACCTTCGAATATGCAAAAAAACATTGATTTTTATGCCCGGAAACAAAAAAAGATATTCATACCAAACGCATGAATATTAACTTCAATTCACCGGTTCCTTTCAGAAAATTTTATATGAAATTAAAGATCCAATTTCACAGAACCTTTCGAACGGATAAACAACTTATGGCATTTCCCTTTACCATAAACATGTTCCAGCGTTTTTGTGTATTCGTCAAGCAAATCCTGTGGTACAAAAGCCTGGATTGTCCCGCCGAAGCCGCCTCCGTGAACACGCCATGCACCTTTTCCTTTCAGTATCATTTCACTCAATGCCAGCGCCAGAGAAACGACCTGTTCGTCTTTATGGACTACATCGAAAATATTCTGATTGTACATGAACGAGCTGTATCCCGATTCAACAACCATTTTCAGAAATGACTGAAAATCATTTCTTTCGAGTGCAGCTACCTGGTCGGCTACACGCTGATTGTCGCCCTGGAAGTGGTATGCCCGCAAAATTGCCCGGTCGCCTGTTTTTTTACGGATTTCAGGTATTTTTTCCACGATTTGTTTGAGTGTTACTTTCCGCAATACATCAACGCCCAATTCTTTGGCCACGGCTTTCATTTCGGTTGGCAATGAAGCATATTCAGCCTGGGAAGCCGGATCATCATGACCGCCGCCCACATCGGTAATAACCAGAGAAAAGCCTGTAGAAACAAAGTCGAAATTAACTTCCTTTACAATCGGATTTGAAGGATCTTTAAAATCGATGGTAATTAATCCACCCACCGAACAGGCTGTCTGATCCATCAGTCCGCAAGGTTTTCCGAAGTAATTATTTTCCGACCACTGACCAATAATCGCATTTTCAACAGCGCTCATTTTCCCGTTGTTGAACAAGTGGTTTACAATAGCGCCGATAAGCACCTCGAATGATGCAGAGGAACTCAGTCCTGAACCTTTGGGCACACGGCCTTCGATGCAGGCGTCGAAACCACCGATTTCGTATCCTTTTTCTTTCATCCGGGCACAAATACCTTTTACCAGCGACGAAGAAGTATAAAACTGCGATTTATCGATTTCCAGAGAACTTAAATCGACCTGAAATTCAGGATAACCTGCTGATTTCACGCGAACAACGTTGGTCCCGTTTTTTGCTGCAACTGCAATATTGTCGAGGTTTACAGCACCGGCCAGAACACGGCCGTAATTGTGGTCGGTATGGTTACCGCCAATTTCTGTACGTCCGGGAGAGCTGAACAAGTCAACATCATCTTTCCCGTAAACTTTCTGAAATTCGTTCATTAAGGCGGCATAACGGCCGGCCTGTTCTTTTAATACAGAAGCATCTGTTCCGTATAATTCCTGAAACAATGGGTTTTTACCATCATTTATTTTCCCGATTAAAGCACTGATTTTTGCCATGATTCTTTCGTTGAGTTTAATTATTTATTGATTTGTTTTTTATAATGTACGTCCGGTAAATCGCGTAATCTTTTTGCAGCCTGCTCGGCAGTAATGTCGCGCTGCGGTGTTGCCAGCATTTCGTATCCGACCATAAATTTCTTTACAGAAGCAGAACGTAACAAAGGCGGATAAAAGTGCATGTGCAAATGCCATTCAGGATAATCTTTCCCGTCGGTCGGAGCCTGGTGCAAACCGGCAGAATAAGCAAACGACACTTCGAAAAGGTTATCATATTTCACCGTCAGTTGTTTATAAATATCTGCAAAAGCTGTCTTTTCCTCATCGGTAAGCTGCAGAATATTCTGAACCGGACGGCGACTGATTATCATGGTTTCGAACGGCCAGACTGCCCAATAGGGAACAAGTGCGACAAAATGGTCGTTCTGAACCAGCAAACGTTCTTTCTTCTCCAGTTCTGCTTTCAGATAATCGCTAAGAAGCGTGGTCCCGTGTTTTTCGAAATACTCTTTTTGAGCCTTCGATTCTTTGGCCGGCTCCACCGGCACCGACGACGATGACCAGATTTGTCCGTGCGGATGCGGGTTCGAGCACCCCATGATGGAGCCCTTGTTCTCGAATATCTGCACGTAATTAATAAAATCTTTGCTGCTCAGCTCTGCAAACTGTTCACACCATACATCCACTACTTTACGGATGTCTTTCACTTCCATTTCCGGAATGGTCAGACTATGATCTTCACTAAAACAGATAACCCGGCAAATACCTCTTTCGCTGCGGGCCTGAAACAGATCCCCCTCGTTAACGATTCCTTCGGGAGTATCGGTCAGCAATGCACTGAAATCGTTCGTAAACACATACGTTCCTTTGTAATCGGGATTAAACTTCCCTCCTGCCCTTTCGTTGCCGGCGCACAAATAGCACTTCGGGTCATGTTTCGGACGCTGGTCCGGAATTGTTTTTTCAACCTGTCCCTGCCACGGGCGTTTTGCTCTCTGGGGCGACACCAAAATCCAGTCGCCTGTTAACGGATTTAACCGTCTATGCGGATGTTCTTCGATATTAAAATTGCTCATATTAATTCATCAAAAAATAAAATTTTCAATCCTATTCTAAAAGTTTACTAAGTTCCTTTTCTAGTTGTTTCTTGTCAGGCAGATAAAGCCTGTATTTGCTTACAAATAACTGATTGCTTATATTTTCGGTTGCATATTCCACTAAAATCTGATCTTTGTATGCACATAAAACTATTCCGATTGGTTCGTTATCACCTTCCGTATTTTCTTCCTTTCGAAAATAGTTGAGATACAAATTCATTTGTCCTACATCCTGATGATCAACATCTCCCCGTTTGAGGTCAATCAACACAAAGCATTTCAGGATACGGTGATAAAAAACCAAGTCCACAAAAAAATGTTTCCCGCCAAGCGAAATCCGGTATTGTCTGCCAATAAATGCAAAACCTTTGCCTAATTCCAACAAAAATTTCTGCAGATTAGTAATCAGTTTTTCCTCCAATTCACCTTCAAGATATTGGTAATTTTGGGGAATATTTAAAAATTCCAACACGAAAGGATCTTTGATAATATCTTCAGCTTTTTGAACATCCAAACCTTTACGGGAAAGTTCCAACACGCCTTGCTTGTCTTTGCTTAAAGCCAGACGATGAAACAACATGCTTTTCATCTGCCGTTTAAGTTCCCGGACGCTCCAGTTTTCTTTTTCTGCCTGTTTTGTATAGAAACTGATTTCAAGGTCATTATCAGATTTCAAAATTTCATAGTAATGTGACCAACTCAATTTGTGGGACAGTGTCCCACTATTTTGAAAAAATAAATATAATTTTCTCATATAGAACAAATTGGAACGACCAAAACCTTTTCCGTAAAGCCGGGTAAGGTCTTTGGAAAGTTGATCTAAAAGATTACTTCCATATTCTGCTTTTTCTTTTCCTCCTTGTTCAAATTCTACAATGTGCCTGCCGATAAGCCAATAAGTTTGCACCAAAATGGTATTCACTGATTGGGCAACCTGTTCTTTGCCTTTTTCAAGTAAAGTCCCTATTTCATCGATCAGGTGAGTGTATTTTAATTTTTCTATGTCCATTTTCTAAAAATATTGCTTTTTAAAAGCAGCTAAGAAACTGGTTAAACTTACCTTGTTTCAGTGTTTTGTTTTTCAATTCATGTTTCAAAACATTCTATAATGAATTTCTCACAATCAGTGATGACGGATTTGGTATTTGTACCTTTTTTCTTCCGCTGATTATTTCGGCAAGGGTTTTCCCCATTTTACTGAAATCAGTTGAAATGGTGGTTATTCCCCCGGCCACCACTTCCTTCAGTATGGTATCATTAAATGCCAGAACGCCCAAATCCTGTCCCAGTTTCAGACTTTTTTCAGTTGCCGCTTTTACTACTTTCACCAGGTTCCGGTCGGAAACGACAAAGTAAGCCTCGCCTTTTTTTATTTCCTTATTAATAAGAGTATGCAAAATCTCATAGTTAAAACCGTGTTCTTCACAAAACCTGCTAAACCCGGTCACGCGACCTTCAGGCTCCTTTCCCCCGGGAAAAACCATAATCAGCTTATCGTATTTCCGAAGCAGATCAACACCTTTGGTTAAACCATTATACGCATCAGCCTCAAAATCCTGGTAAACAACCGGGTAATCTTTCAAATCATTTTTCTGCCGGTCGAGAATATACACTTTATCTGCCGGCAAATTACTACTTATAACATCATAGGAATAATCAAAAGTGGCAGGCATTATCACATACGAGGTATATTTTCCTGCACTTTCCTGAATCAGGTTTTTAAATACCTGGTAATTAAAATGATGAAAATAAATATCCACAGACGCTTTATCGTCGAGACTGTTCAGAAACGAAGTATATAAATCTTCCTTAAAAGCATTCAGTTCATCGAACAGCACAAATATTTTCTGATCCAGATTAATGCTGGTACTGTTAATATAGTACCCCTTGCCCGGGATGGAGCTGATTACCCCTTTCGCTTTCAGTTCGTTGAACGCCACCATAACGGTATCGCGCGACAGGCCGAATTCGGCACATATCTGGTTCAGCGAAGGAATTTTATCCCCGATTTTCAAATCTTCTTCCTCTATTGCATGGAAAATGGAATTAATAATCTGGCGGTATTTTGGTACCCCCAGTGAATCGTCGATTTGAATATGTTCCACCTGGCAGTCAGTTTAATTTTTCGTCCTAAAAATACAGAAAATAAAAACAAAAACACAAGATATTATACAACCTGTACCCACCAGTAGGTAGCCGTCAAATTTATTTGTATATTAGCCCGGAATAAAAGCTCTGTTTTTTTGAATTAATGAATGCGGGCTTAAACCTAACGACAACACAACTTTATCAATGATTTCTAAAACTTTGAAAAAATGCAGATTACAAAAGAAAATTACGGTCGGCTGAACGGAAAGCAAGCCGATCTTTTTACCCTCTCAAACGACAATCATGTTACCATAAAAATCAGCAGTTACGGAGGTATTATTACTTCAATTGAAACACCCGACAAAAACGGGAAATGCGAAAATATCGTGTGTGGATTCAACAAACCGGAGAACTACACCAGCGAACAGTATTTAGGTAACTGCCCTTATTTCGGAGCTCTTGTAGGCCGCTTTGCAAACCGTATTGCAAAAGGAAAATTCACCCTCGAAGGGAAAGAATACACGCTGGCTGTAAACAACGGGGCCAATGCACTCCACGGCGGAATTGTCGGTTTTGACAAAAAAATATGGCAGGCAGAGACCTTTGAAACCGGCGACAAAGTCGGGGTAAAACTTTCGTACACCAGTCCCGATATGGAAGAAGGATTCCCGGGCACTTTGAAAGTCGCCTGCACCTATACGCTGAACAACCGGAATGAGTTGTCGCTTGCATACGAGGCAGAAACAGACAAAACAACAATTGTAAACCTGACCAATCATACTTATTTTAACCTGACCGCCGGGAAAGAAAATATTATGAATCACGAATTAGTGCTTACAGCCGAAGCAATTACCGAAGCCGAAGACATGATCCCGACCGGAACAATAACCCCGGTTGAAGGAACAGTATTTGACTTCCGTACCAAAAAGAAACTGGGCCGCGACATCGCTGCGCTGGAATGCGGTTACGATAACAACTATGTACTTGGCAACGACGAAGGCAAACTGGTTTATGCCGGAACCCTTAGCGAAGCAACTTCAGGCCGCTCGGTTGAAGTACATACCACTCAGCCGGGAATGCAGCTTTACACCGGTTACTGGAACCCGGAATTCATAATTGACGGTAAAAAAATACTGGGCAGTTATTCGGGCGTTGCCATGGAAACCCAGCATTACCCGGATTCGATCAACCACGAAAATTTTCCGACAGTTATTCTGAAACCGGGCGAAAAATATAAAGAGACAACCATTTATAAATTCTGAAAAAAATCACATAAAAAAGTTTTGAAGTTTATCCCGGCACCTGGTTAACGCCAAACAGGTGTTCCGGGATTTTAATTTTTGAGGGTGAATGCCTCTTTTCAGAATTACAAAACAAGTATGAGTTTACTTACTACAATCCGTAATACAGATAGTCATTGCTTCGCTTGTAATTTTGTATTTTAGCCGACAGAAAAATGTTATGGATAATTCGTGCTGCCAGCAAACCGGGAAATGTTGAAGAAAAGCCGGCAAGCAAGGTTCCGGTAAAAAATAAGCCCATTGCAACCAGATAAAGCTTCCGGGTAGTATAAGTATGAATCAGGAAAGCAGTAACAGGGATGGATATTCCGATAATCAGCATATAGCCGGTAGCAAGCCATTGTACTGTTCCGGCTGTTATGTGCATTTCAGTCATCAATGTTGAAAAAGCAACATTTAAAATTGTCTCGTTAAGCAGGGCCAAAAAACTGCCAAGCATCAATGCCATCATCACAGCTCCTCTTTTTATGTTTGGCTGCATTTGATTATTATTTGTCTCTTTCATTAAAAAAATCCTTTCATCTGTTTTTTATAAATCAAACGCCAAAAGTAAGATGCACGACAGATTTGAATTTGACGATTCCTGCTATTTTGATTATTGAAAAGAATTTCAATTTTTCTGATTCTTCATCCCAACCCCAAGGAGAAATCAGAAAAATCTATCCGGTTTCAGGTTGGGCAGAACTTCAGCCGGATCGTCCAACCATTCTCCTATTTCAAAAATTAGTACATTTGGAGCCGTGTAAAAATTTTGAAACAAAACTGCTACTGATGAAGACAGTCATTGAACTTTTTGAGACCAGCGTTGAAAAATACCCCGATAATATTTACCTGTGGGAAAAATCGGACGGAGCGTTTAAAGGAACCACCTATCGTCAGGCCTGTGATGAAGTATATAAATTTGCAGCCGGGCTGATTTCCACAGGGATAAAAAAAGGCGACCGTCTGGGACTGGTTTCCGAAGGGCGTAACCGCTGGATCATCAGCGAACTGGGCATTTTGTATGCCGGGGCAATCAATGTACCGCTGTCGGTTAAACTGGAAGCGGCCGAATTGAAATTCCGCTTGTTGCACTCCGGCTGCCGGATGATCATCGTTTCCGAACACCAGGCCGGAAAAATCGAGGCGATCCGCAACGAACTGCCCGATCTCGAAAAAATAATTTATCTGGATGAAAAAGAGGACATCAGCAAAACAGATCTTCTCTATACAAACATTCTGGAATCCGGCGAAAAATATCTGAAATCCAATTATTCCGATTTTGAGAACACATATAAAAGCGTACAGCCGAACGACCTGGCAAACATTTCATATACATCGGGGACAACGGCCGATCCGAAAGGAATTATGTTGTCGCACCTGAACTATGCCGCAAATGTAGTCCAGTCGAACACGCTTATGGATATTACTTCAGACTGGCGAACCCTTACCATCCTGCCCTGGGATCATGCTTTTGCACACACCGCCTGTCTGTATTGCCTGATGTACAACGGAGCAAGTATTGCTTCGCTCGAACAGGGCAAAACGCCGATGGAAACGCTGCGGAATATCCCGAAAAACATCGGTGAAATTCAGCCCGACCTGATGATGAGCGTTCCTGCTTTGGCAAAAAATTTCAGAAAAAATATTGAATCGAATATTCGTCAGAAAGGGCCTGTTGCCGAAAAACTTTTTGCCCATGCCCTGAAGATTGCATACAAATACAACGGCGACGGACACAACCGGGGCAAGGGTTTCCGTTTCGTTTACAAACCGTTGCTTGCGCTGTACGACAAAATTCTTTTCAGCAAAATTCGTGAAGGATTTGGCGGAAAGCTCAGATTTTTTATCGGCGGCGGCGCCCTGCTTGATACCGAACTGCAACGTTTCTTTTTTGCAATTGGCATCCCGATGTGCCAGGGATACGGTTTGTCGGAGGCTTCCCCTGTTATATCGTCCAATGCACTTCACGCCATCAAGTTCGGTTCGTCAGGCAAACTGGTAAAACACATGGATCTGAAAATTGTTGACGATAAAGGAGTTGAACAACCTACCGGGCAGAAAGGCGAAATTATTGTGAAAGGCGACAACGTGATGGTCGGCTACTGGAACAACCCGAAAGCCACCGAAGAAACCATAAAAGACGGCTGGCTGTATACCGGCGACATGGGTTACATGGATAAAGATGGTTTTCTGTACGTACTGGGCCGTTTCAAAAGCCTGCTGATTGGCAACGACGGCGAAAAATTCAGTCCCGAAGGAATCGAGGAGGCCATTGTCGACCAGTCGCCGTTTATCGACCAGTGCATGTTGTACAATAACCAGAACCCGTACACCTCGGGAATGATTGTGCCCAACCTAACAGCCGTTAACCGCGAACTGGAAAAACGCGGAATGAAAGCCGGGAGCGATGAAGGAAACACCGAAACACTGAAAATTATTCAGCAGGAAATTGATAAATACAAGGCAGGCGGGCAGTTTGCCGGCATGTTTCCCGAACGCTGGTTACCTGTCTCCATTGTTGTTTTGCCTGAAGCATTTACCGAACAAAACCAATTGCTGAATTCGACCATGAAAATGGTTCGCGGAAAAATCACCGGATATTTTGCCAGCCAGCTCGACTTCCTGTACAAAACAGAAGCGAAAAGCATCGTCAACGAAACGAACCTGGAGGCAGTGAAAAAATGGAATAACTGAACAAGATGAAAAATATTCATCTCAAATCCAGTTTCCGTCGTGGTATTCAGGTGACATCCATTCCAGGTTTTCATGTCTGAAAAAAGGTGAAAGGTTCTGGGCCATCACTTCTTTTTCTTCGGCATTCATCGGAACAAAGTTGCGAAGAATCTGCAGGTTCGATTTTACTACGTCCATGCTGTCCATTCCTACTATTACCCCATGAGGGCCATTTAACGAGAGCGCAAAACGTATCAGGTCGGTTGTTTTCAGGGTTTTGATATTTTCACGCGGACGGACTGCTTTCATCACCATCACTCCCATGCCCTTTTTCAGTGCCGCCGGAACTGCGAGTTCCTGCCTGTTTTGCGGATTATTAGCTGCTGCCCAGTGGTTCATGGCGATCAGCATACTGTCGAAATCGCCACGGTTGGCCATCGTTGTCATGGCTTCGGCACTTCCATGTCCCGAAAAACCGATGAAACGCGTTACTCCTTCTTCCTTCAGACGGTGGACTATATCGATTAAATGTCCCTTCTGGCTCATCTCGTTAATGTCTTCCAGCGATTCGATGGAATGAATTTTCAGCATATCCAGTTTATCGGTCTGAAGACGTTTCAGACTGCTTTCGATCTGACGCATGGCTTTATCCGGATCGCGGTCGGTTACTTTCGTGGAAAGAAAAATTTCTTTTCTGCGGTATTTCACTACTTTCCCGGCACGCACTTCACTAATGGCACCGTTCTTTTTGTTTTCGTAAATATGTGCGGTGTCCCAGTAGTAAAGTCCGTTGTCGAGGGCGAAGTTCAGCATTTCGCTCGATGTATCTTCATCGTCAATATTACAAAACCGGCTGCCAAGTCCGATTGCCATCCGCGGTATCCGAACGCCTGTCTTACCAAGAATTGCAGTCGGAAGTCCTTTTGCATCATATTTATCGCAGGAAGTTAACAACGGAACCCCGGCAAGGGCAATCCCTGCCCCGATTGTTCCTCTTATAAAATTCCGCCGGCTTAATTCGTTCTCTTTCATATTCGTTTTGTTATTTGTAATCAGCGTACTGTATGGGCTTCTGTAAATTCAATTTTTGTCCCGTCTTCATTCCGCAGGTTTAACAGCCACCGTTTTCCTTTCCCGACCATCGGTTTGGCAAGTTTGTGATTTCCCTGCCGTTCTTTCAGCGTATAAATTGTTTCCTGCATATCTTCAACCAACAGGCAGGGATGACTGAAATTGGGATCATCGGAAGGATAATGTTCGATACATTCGGCACAATCAGGAATTTGCAGGTAAATCATTTGCAAGGGTTCATTATGATTCTCCGGATATCGCCATAACTCCTTAAATCCCAGTATCCCGACATAGAACGGGTCATCATCAACAATCTTGTTGCAATACAGGCCTGCATGGTGAATCCGTTTGCCAATCCTGTTCGCAGAAAGAAATTTTCCTTTCGACTGCATGTGAAGGGAATTGGGTGTAAAATGAATGAATTCCACAGGAATGCCGTAAGGATCATGCACCAGAATTACTTCGTTGCCTGCTCCGTCAATTGATACTTTTTCGGGTACAGCCACTCCTTTTTCCTGTAAATACTGTCGCATCTGTTCCACATTTTCCGTCTCGAAGGAAACCGACACCAGACGTTGTTTATCCCGTGCATCCTTGTCTTCGGTAAATTCGAGAAACTGGCGGTCGTTTACTTTAAATGAAATGACTTTTCCCAGATCCGACGGATAGGAAAAAGCCTCGTCAAATCCCAGAAATTCTCCGTAATAATCCCTCGCGATCTGAAAATCACTTACCAGATAAGTCATTTTGGCTATCCCCCACACAGGTGGACGGGAAACGCTCTGAGCTGAAATGAACTGACAAGACCAGAACATCACCAGGGAACTGATTATAATTTGTTTTCTCATTCCCAATGATTTAAGTGTTTGTATAATTAGAAATATGAGGCTGTCCAAAAAGACAATTATTAAACACGACCCGAAGACACAAAAACTAAATACTTATAAAACAACACGAAAGGTCTTGGTTTCTTTGTGTTTAAAGTTACTTTTTTATCTTTTTGCACAGCCTCTTTTTTTTATCAATATCCTGAATTTTGAGGTAACAGGTTCGGATTTCTATCCAGTTCGTCCTGAGGCAACGGCAACAGATAATTTTTTGCCGAGTCAAAAGTATGGGGTTCAAGTGAATTTGACCCTTCAAATACCTCTTCTCCTAAATCGCGGCGTTTAATATCGAACCAGCGTTTATATTCCAGAGGAAATTCCAGCATACGTTCTTTCAGAACCGCATTAATAAAGTCGTCTTTCGACATTCCTGTTGTAAGATCGGCAGGTACAGTTCCGCCATGACGGGCGCGTTCCCTGACTTTATTAATATATTCATATGCCTTGGCAGTAGGTCCGTTATTTACTTCTGCCAGAGCTTCAGCAGCAATCAGGTAAACTTCGGCAAACCGGAATATCGGATAATTCCGTCCGCTGTAACGTCCTTCGCTGTTGGCTTTTGCACCGGGATACAAGGCATATTTTCCAAAATGAATACGTGGCCATGTCCATTCGGTATATGGGGTCATTACTCCATTGACAGGTGTTTCCGTAATAAAGGTCGTTTCCATCCGGTGATCGCCTTGTTCATACAGATTATAAAATCCCGGAGAAGGAACTACTACGCTCCAGCCATTCATGTCAGAATTTCTGACTCCTGTTGAAGGTGCCCATAAGTCGTCAGTTTGCCCGGCCAGAAAATCAACGGTCCAGATATGTTCTGCCATATCCCCGTTGTCGGCTTTCCACAATTCTGTAAAATCATCGACAAGAGCATACCCATAAGTCGACGCATTGTTGATCACATCTTCTGCATACTGAGCTGCTTTATCATATTCGCCCAGTGTAAGGTAAACAGAGGCCAGCATGGTTTTTGCAGATCCGGCTGTCGGACGGCAACGGATATCATTTTCGTATTTGTCCGGCAGATTTTCCACAGCATATTCACAATCCTCGATAATATACTTATATACCTCATCTGCAGACGTTTTAGAAATATCAGCTACGGTGGCAGGATCGGTTACAAATTCGCCAATATACGGAATATCCCCGAAGAGGCGTACCAGGTTATAGTAGCAATAAGCCCTGACAATACGGGCTTCAGCTTTTAACTGATTTAAAGTTGTTTCGTCAGATACAGTGATTGTTTCGGCTCCGTTAATCGCAGAATTGGCTGCGCCTATTGCTTTGTAAATCTGTGGCCAGAAAGCCGTAATCATTCCGTTATTGGCATCAGGCTCCAGATCATTCATGTTTATACGCCGGGCAGGAGTACCAATGTCGCCTATATCACAAACATCATCCAGCAAATTTACAGCCATTGTATACTTACGTCCAAAACATGATTCAGAGGCCAGGTAATAATAAGTTCCCATTACAGCAGCTTCCACATCATCTTCTGTCTGGAAGTATGATTCCGGGGCTAAAACGCCTATCGGATTCTCGTTCAGATCAGTACAAGCCCCGGTTAGGATCATCAAAAAAATGACACCTGCTTTATATAAAATATTTTTTCTCATCTTTTTTTGGTTTAGCATGATTAAAAATTAATGTTCACTCCAACAGTAAAAGACCGGGTATTCGGGTAGCTGCCATAGTCAAGACCTAAACTGGTATTGTCGTCCCTGTAACTAACGTCAGGGTTGTAACCTGTATAATCAGTAATTGTAAACAGATTCTGTCCGCTTACATATACCCGTAATTTTTTGATGCCTGTTCTCTTTAATACCTCTTCCGGAAGATTATATCCCAGTGATAAATTCTTCAGACGAATATATGTTCCTTTTTCGACCCATCTGGTTGATGTGATTGAACTGTACGAACTTGAAGCTACGGGAATATCTGTATCGGTGTTGGTCGGTGTCCACCGGTTCAGAACGGTTGCCATCTGGTTTTCTTTTCCATTTACCCATTCAAGTTCCATTCGTGTAAAATTCATCATATCGTTTCCTACAACTCCCTGCAGAAAAATATTCAGATCGAAATTTTTATATCTGAAGTTGTTCGTAAAGCCGAAAATAAAGTCAGGGTGAGGGTTCCCGATAATTGTACGGTCGTCGCTATTGACAACGCCATCGGGCTCCATAACCAGATTTCCATCGTCGTCACGGCCTGCAATATCCCTGTAAACGGGCGATCCATCTTCTTTATTTACACCATCGTAAATGTATCCGTAGAAAGAACCTACAGGAGACCCCTCTCTAAGAATATGAGTATCATCCCCGATTAAATGGCCAGGTCTTCTTGAGTAAATAAGTTCTCCATTGGGAAGTGAGAGTACTTTATTCCGGTTAAGTGAAATGTTAAAATCAGTGGTCCACCTGAAGATACTTCCTTCCACATTCACGGTGTTCAGTCCAAATTCAAATCCTGTATTTCTCATGGAACCAATATTCCGAAGGCTTGTACTGTAACCTGAATATTCGGGAAGCGGTACTTCATACAGTAAATCAGTGGTTTTCATGTAATAATAATCAGCAGTAGCAATTACCCGTTCATCCCAAAGGCCGACATCAATACCGGCATCGGTTTGTTTTGTACTTTCCCATGACAAATCCGAATTTGCTACTGTCGACGGAACGACGGCATTAACCGTTTGATCATCGATGATAGCTGTTGCTGATGCGAAATTTGCCAGCGATTTGTATATTCCGATGTCTGTATTTCCGGTAACCCCATAGCTTAATCTGAATTTCAAATGGCTAAGATTATCAATCGATTGCATAAAAGGTTCCTGTTTTACGTTCCATGCGAAGGCACCGGAAGGGAAAAATGCCCATTTGTTATTTTTCCCGAACCTGGAAGATCCGTCATACCGTCCGGTAAAGGTAAACAGGTACTTGTCTTTATAGTTATAATTAGCTCTCCCGTAGTAGGATAACATTTCCCATTCGGTTAACGAAGAAGCATCTTTTTGGTAATCGGCACCTCCATCCAGATTCCAGTAGAGATACGAGTCGGTAATAAACCCGTTGCACGAAGCCTTCCAGTTCTCGTAACGGTACTTCTGATAGGAATACCCGGCCATTACATTAAACTTGTGTTTCCCGTTAATCTCTTTGTTATACGAAAGATAATTTTCGGTTAAGACTGAAGTACTTTTAACAGCGTTGATACTTGCAGCACCACCCACAGTAGCCCCTGCATTTAACGTGGTCGGGCTGTAAGTTCCTGTCCTGTTGTTATTAATTTGAACACCGAATGTCGATTTAAAAACCAGGCCTTTTAAAATGGTCCAGTCGATATAACCATTTCCCTGGAACTGGTCGTTGACCGATTGATTGACATATTCTTTTGCAACTGCATACGGATTGTCATTCGGGTCGCCTATGGTTGATAATGCATAAGAACCGTCGGCATTGTATATTCCGGTTGTCGGTTCCATAATCAATGCCCCTGAAATCACTCCTGTGCCAGAGGTTCCGCCTGTACTTTCCTGTGTTTTTACGCCATCCAGTGAAGCCCGTTGGAAATACATCCGCGTGCCTATTTTCAGATTTTTTCTGGCTTCAAAATCAATATTCGAAAAACCGGAGTAACGTTTATAATTTGAATTGATTACAATACCCTCCTGATCGTAATAGTTCACAGAATTGTAAAATCTGAAATTATCTTTTCCACCTGAAGCTGACAGCTCATAATTCTGAAGGCTTCCGGTACGGAATATAACATCCTGCCAATCGGTACCTTTCCCGTAACTCTCAGGGTCCGGAAAAGGAACAGTAGAACTTCCCTTGTTTGCATAGATTTCATTGATATATTCGGCAAATTCAGTAGCATCCAATAAATCGATTTTTTTAGCAACATTATCAATACTGTACGATGAATTAAACTCGATAACCGTATTGCCTTTTTTACCTGATTTTGTTGTGATGAGGATAACCCCGTTAGCACCACGTGAACCGTAGATTGCTGTTGCCGATGCATCTTTCAGTATTTCAATCGATTCAATATCTTCTGGAGGAGGTACAATTCCACCGGCAAAGCCATCGACAACATACAAGGGGTCGCTGCTTGCATTGAGTGAAGTGCCCCCACGTACCCGTACACGTGCGCCGGAACCCGGTTCGCCGTTTTTGGTGGTAATCTGCACACCAGATGCCCGTCCTTGCATAGCTTGTGTTATTCCCAATGCAGGAAATGCAGATAAATCTTCGGAAGACACAGAGGATATAGAGCCGGTCAGGTCACTTTTTTTCATTGTACCATAACCGACTGCCACAACTTCTTCCAGCCCGATGGTCTCTTCTTCCATCTGTACATTAATCATATTTTTCCCTGCCACAGCAATCTCCTGACTTTTCATTCCTACAAACGAAAAAACAAGAGTCGCATCTCCGGAAACTTTATTCAAAGTATAATTCCCGTCCACATCGGTAATTATCCCATTTGTAGTTCCTTTTACAACTACGGTTACTCCCGGCAACGGAGCTCCTCCCGAGTCGGTGACTTTACCGTTTACCGTTATCGTTTCCTGACCTGATTTTTCGGACATATTACCGGGACTGAGAATGATCTGGCGGTTGTTTATCACATAACTTACATTCTCTCCTTTGAAAAGCTGGTCCAGAATCTGACTTACCGTTTCATCCTTTATGTCCACACTCACTTTCCGGTCCACATCAATTAACTTATTGCTGTACAGGAAGAAAAAATCGCTGTTTTCTTCTATATCAAGCAAAATGTCTTTTACCGACACATTCTTTTTACTTAAAGACAATTTTGTCGTTTGTGCGTACGAGTTTTCTGAAAACACCTGCATAACGGCAAGAAAGAACAATAGTGTAGTTAGTTTCATAATCCTAAATAATTTCCCCCGCTTTGGGATATTTCGGCCCAAAGCAAATTTTTTTTCGTTTTTTTCCATAATTTTGTAATGGTTTGAGTTTGACAATTTTAAATTCACAATCGGATTGTTGACACAAATCAATATAAGAGGCAGGTGTGGGCGCACTTGCTTCTTTTTTTTCTTTTGAATATCAAATCATAGGCTTATTTCTTTAGTTAATGGTTTTTCACTTAGCGCTTATAATATATATGGGCTTTAAAAGGCCGCTTTCATTATTCTTTTGTATATACTTTACTTTATATGAGACAGGAGCTGCCTGGCACAGATCGTCCATAACCTGAGTAAGTGTTTCTGTTTCAATGGTCATTGTAAACGGATGTGATAATAATTCCCCATTGCTGTCCGCAATTTCTATCTCGGCATTGTACCACCGCCTGAGCTGCTTGCATACTTCAGATAAAGGATCGTCCCTGAAAATCAGCTTACCATCTTTCCATGAAGTATACTTTTTCACTTCTACATTCTTTACAACGGTTTTATGTTCCTTTTCACTATAGGAATAGCACATCCCCGGGCTTAAACTATATGAAGGATTCTTTGGATTGACTAAATTCTGTATTCCTACCTTCCCTTTTTCCAAAACGACAGTGGTACTTTCATCATCGGCGTAACTGCTTACATCAAAACGAGTTCCCGTAACCTTTACCTGCAAATGGTTTGTGCGCACATAAAACGGATGTAAACGGTCGGCGTGTACTGCAAAAAAAGCTTCTCCTGACAATGCAACCTGCCGGTTCCTTTTTGTATAGTCCCGGGGATATTTGATTATACTTCCCGCATTCTGCCATATTACTGTACTATCCGGCAAAATCGTCTTCACCGTTGAACCTACCGGTGATGAAACGGTTATCCATCCCGACGCATCCATATTCCGGTATGGACTGCGGGAATCAATAAAATACCATATTCCGGCGATAAGTAAAGGAATGATTAAAATTGCAGCAACTTTAGAGAACATACTGATTGCTCTTGCAAAAGCTGAAGGATAAACTGTCTTTTTCTCATCCTCAAGACTGATCAGGTAATGAAGCCGGTTTAATATCCGGTCGGTACTGCCTGCTTCCGGATTAATCAAAGGTTCTTTGTCGTTCGTCCAGAGTTCAAGAAGGGCGGGGCGTAAAAATTGATAACCGGAAGGATCTTCAACAAGGGAAGACAGCTGTTCCACTTCCCTGCCGGATATTTTTCCTTCCATGTATTTCTGCAATAATGCAGTTATCCTTTCTGTTTCAACCATCCTGATATTACTTTATTTATAAAAAACTTTTCGCCGAAAGCCTTTTTTTAAGTCTGCTTTATTGTAATACGGGAAAACGGAGTTAACACCCAAAAAAATAAGAAAAAAAAATTTTTTTCAGGCTGGTCAGCCGAATAATGCGAAGAAGAAGGATACCATCAGCGCCTGTTTGCCCAAACGTTTTTTCAGGTATTTTAATGAAAGATTTATCTGGTTTTCAACGGTTTTCACAGTAATGCCCAGTTCCCCTGCAATCTTCTGATTCGAAAGGCCCTGATCACGGCTCATTTTATAAATCTCTTTTCTTTTCGAAGGAAGTTCCTCTACCGCGGTACGGATAACTTCGGATATTTGTATAAAATCCTGTTCGTTGACTTTTTCAGGTTCTGTTTCCTCAAAATTTTCCAGAAGGAATTCACGAAACTCTTTTTCTTTTAACTTTTCCCGCAACCGGTCAATGATAAGGTTATGCGAAATCGCAAAAAGGTAGGCTTTAAACGATTTTGTTATATCGATTTGTTCCCGTTTTTTCCAAACCCTGTAAAATGTTTCCTGAACAATTTCATCTGCATCTTCTGCATTTTTCAGAAGAGAAAATGAAAACCGGTATAGTTTATTGCTGTATTTGTTGAATAACGAATCAAAAGCCGGCACATTATTCTCTTTTAATCTTTTCACATACAGCTGATCATTATTTTCGGTTCCGGCATTCATTGAAATTCCTGGTTTTTTACAAAGTAACAAAATATTGCCTTTAATATGCAATGATTTATAATTGACTATTGATCGGTTAACGTCAGTACTTGTCTCCTTTTTTCCAGGGCAATCTTCAATTCGTTATACGGAACATCCTGAACATCAATATTTTTATCGATAGCCATCTCTGCTGCCACAGCCGCAGACTGGCCAAGTATCATAAATACCGGTTCCATACGAATGGAACCATACGCAATATGGCTGGCCGATACGCAAACCGGAACCAAAAGATTGGTACATTCGGCCCTGAGAGGAACAACAGAACCATAGGAAATTGAATAGGGCACAGACGGGCTCACACCGATATCACCTTCGTTCTGGACATATCCTTCGGGTGTAATATACCGTTGTACATTGTGCGAATCCATGGCATACGATCCCATTCCTACCGGGCGGGGCACTTCTCTCCTGCCCAATACATCATTTTCGGTGGTGATATATTCTCCGGTCATCCGGCGGGCTTCGCGTACATAAATCTGGTGAGGCCAGTTGCCGTTATCGGTAAACTCGTCTTTGGCCAGTCCCCAGGTCGCCATCTTGCTTCGGATATCTTCGGGCACCCGCGGGTCGTTAGCAACAAACCACAGCAATCCTTTCTGATACGTTTCATGCTCTTTTATAATCTCTTTCCTGCGTTCGTATCCGGCTTCGGGGTAATCGTAATTCATCCCGATATTATCACTGCTAAACGGGCCATGATTGTTGGTATCTGTTTTTCTGTTCGGAATCGGATCAAATTTCTGAAACCAGTCGCGGCGTCCACTCTCAAACACCCGGAGGAGCAATTCATATTGGGTTGAATCGTACTGTGCAGGTTTCGGAAAAGTCACCCGGTTGGGGGCATAGTTCGTCATGCAGGTACGGAAACAATAGGCCTGTATCTTTTTATCGGCTAAACCATATTTTCCCGGCGGTTCGGTCGATATGCGTGGAAGCACTCCGCTGGAAGGATCACCCGGAATTTTGTAAGGCGATATTTTTGCCATAAATCTGTGTTGATGGTGCAGAACGCCTGTTTGAACGCCGTTCCACTGTTCGCCGTATGTATCGCTGCTTTCACGGCCTACCTGGTAACTTACACCTGCCGAAGCCATCAGATCTCCTTCATAGGTAGCATCGATGAATATTTTTCCTTTAAATATTTTACCGGAAAGTGTGGCAAATGAAACAATCCTGCCACCGGTTTTCTTTACGCCATTGTCGCGGTTGAGCCATTCATCGCGGTAAACGGTAATGTTGTTTTCCTTCACAAAGTCCTCAAAAACCTGTTCGCCCACATGGGGTTCAAAAATCCACATGGTGCGGTTTTCCCCGTCCATGGCAACTGTTCCCTGTCCCTTGTTACCGTATTCACTGTGTTTCTGCCACACCCAGGCCGTTGAATCGTTGTAATGCAACCACACGCGGTGGTAAAAATCGCGTGCAAGCCCTCCGATTACCGCCTTATTACCGGTATCGGTATATCCCAGACCGTTGGAAGTAAGGCCGCCAAGATGCTTGTCGGGTGAAACTACAATTACCGATTTTCCGGACCGGGCAACTTCAACTGCTGCAATTATTCCTGAAGATGTACCTCCGTAAATGATGACGTCGGCAGAAAAACTATTCTTATCGGGATTCTCCCTGCAACCGGAGAACATTGATATAACCAGCAAGATTACGAATAATCCAACAGATAAATTTTTACTTTCCTTTTTCATTCGCTTATATTAGTCATGCCTGGTTATTCAAATCCTTTTCACCTGTTCAGGAAAACGCAGACATGAGCTTAACCGATTCATTTTTATGATTTCAAATTATGCAAATATCCCAACAATAATACAAACAGCAACGATTAAAATTAATGTTATGTATGAAAACGGACTTGCAAAATTAAAAGTCCAGCCTAATGATGAATTTAACTTGGGAACAATTAACCGGGGATCTTTACGATTGAAATAAAAAGGGCCTTTCCAGTTTCCAAGGTCTTTACTCATCATTTCCAAAATTTGCTGATCAGATTTCTTTTTCATAATTGCATCTTCTTTCGGGTTTATTTGATGTTATCGTTTCCTGCAAAACTGTTTTTTGTAAAAATAAGACAAAAACAAACACAGATAAAAAATATATAAACACAAATCAGTGAAACGATTCATATACAGGGGATGACGACGTTGTCTTAAAAATGAATGACAAAAAGGAGATAATCAGGGGGGACGACTCTCAAGCGACATTAAACGAATTGGAAGTAACATCATTCCGGTTAACAGTCTGAAGATGAACTTGAAAATCAAACAGCAGGGAAACCGGCTTAAAGGGATTTGCCTTCTTTACCAAGTTCTTTTCTAATCCCTTCCAAGAGCAGTTCATGGTTAAGTTTTTTATATTTTTTCTGAATGAGTTTTAAGGCACAGTAACGTACGATATTGGTGATGGAACCGCCGCTTAGTTCGTACTTCGATGCGATTTCGCCGAGAGGGAGCTGACTGCCAGAAAGCCATTCGTTAGGAAGCATATTTTGCCAGAGTTTTAAGCGCTGGTCAGCATCGGGCATTGGGAAAAAAACAGTAGACTGGAAGCGGCGCAGAAAGGCATCGTCGAGATTATTCTTCAGGTTGGTAGCCAACAGGATGATACCCGTGTAGTCTTCAATGCGTTGCAGCAAATAAGCTACTTCCTGATTGGCATAACGGTCGTTGGAAGTGTTGGTTTCGGTGCGTTTGCCAAACAGGGCGTCGGCTTCGTCAAAAAAAAGGATCCAGTTTTTATGCTCTGCCCGGTCGAATATGTTGGCCAGATTTTTTTCGGTCTCACCGATGTATTTCGATATCAGCATCGAAAGATCGATGCGGTAAACATCGCATCCGTTTTTCTTCCCGATTAGCGAGGCGGTAAGCGTTTTCCCTGTCCCGGGCGGCCCGTAGAACAGGGCGCGGTACCCAGGCGTGACGATCCGTCGTAAGTGCCGGTCGTTCATGATGATGTCCGAATGCTGAATCCAGGCATTGATATCTTCCAAAGCACTCAAGGTTGAGAATGGAAGTACCAGATCGTTCCAGTCCAGCAGCGTGCTGATGCGCCTGGCCGGGAAAAAAATGGAATAGTCGGGCTTATGTACCTGTCCTGTGGTTATAAGTGTCAGAAATTCAGGCTGAAGCCGGATCATGCCGCTTAAAAAAGGCTCTCCGCCTTCGGGATTCTCAATTTTCAGAATATTCTGCCGGGCAAACCGGTGATCGGGGGAAAAGAGTTTCAGCAGTTCAATACGTTTGTCAATGTTAATCCCGGCCAGTACAAAAGCAGCTGTTTCTCCGGTAGGAAGGAAACCACCGTGTGTGTTTCCTTTCCAGCCGCCAAATTCGGTAAAAGGGCGGTCGAGGTTTTTGTTCTGTATAAAAAACGTATCGAGCAGTTGCGGCCGGATATGAGGTGCAATGGCCAGCAGCAATACCACACGCTCGTCCGTCGACAACGGATCACCTTTGATATAGGGGATAAAAAAATCTTCTGCAGGAGGCGACACCTCTTCGACAGAGCTGACCGGGCACTCCTGCTCAAAGTAAAGTTGTATGGCCGTGTCGATAATGACCGATAGCCATTGCAGTTGTTGATCCAGATGGTTCATTCTGTTTGTATTACTGAAAATAAGAATTTGGGTAAAACAGCATCTGTTATTTCTAAGTTTTGTTCTGTACCTGATTTTCCCGTTAGATTCTTTTATTAATCCTGACAGGTTTTAAAAACCTGTCAGGATTAAGTTGAATTATACCCGGGAAGCTTTTGTTCCCATCACATCGGCTTCTTTTTCCAGACCGGGATTATCGTTCACAGATATACCTTCCACTGTAGTAGTGGGCTGTACACGTCCCTGCTTTTGCTGGGCCACGTGCCAGGCTTCGTGTGCCAGGTGCTGTTCCTGTCCCGGTGCCACGTGAATGTCGGAGCCCTGCGTGTAGGCATGGGCCTGTACACTGGCTGGTTTCGACGAGTTGTAGTGCACGCTCACATCGCTCATGTCAATGCCCGATAGCTTTTCTACGCCTTCCTTCAGATTGTCGGGCAGACCGGTCTTGTTTTCTATTCGTTGAGAAACGAACTTTCCCTGCATTAATTTTTCATCATCTGTTTTTTGCTGAATGGCTTCGACCATTTTTTGCTGCATTACCGAAGAAATACGGTTATCGGCAATGCTTGCCCGGCCTTTGTTCCCTGTCAGAGTTTCTTGCCGGGAACTTTCCTGGTTTTGACAGACTTTCGTTTGCATTGTTTAGTATTTTTTATTAATTGCTTTTGTCCCTTCCTGCCCTCTATTTTGTATTCAGCTTCCTTTCTCCGGTCTCCGGTCTCCTTTCATATTTCTATCTCCATCTCACATACAGCGGTTTATCCATCCACGAATATTTTACCGGAGAGTAACTCCAGGGAAGACTGTCGAGCAAAACATCGTAACCCTTTGCTTCCACTTTCAGATGCCAGATACCTTCCCCGTCCTTTTCCAGCTTTCCCCCGCGGATCAGGAACGAGTCAACCAGTCCTTTGGGCGAGGTGTTTCCCAGGTGCCCCCAGTGCTGAATCATCCCTTGCAGCATTTGCTGCATGATTTCTGCTTCATGCGCAACGACCTCAAAAATGCAGTCGACCGGCACGGCAGGATCGAGGCCGCACAACAGTTTGTTCAGTACCAGCTCATGTTCGGCAATAGTTGTGTTTCCGGAGAGCAGGTATTGCAGCAACAGTACTGCCCGTTCAGTGCTTTTGACATCTTTAAAGCTGTTTGTACCGGTGAGTTCCAGCATCGAAAAGAGTCTGGGCAAGAAAGGATTACACAGTACCAGTCCTGCATTGCTAATAAATACTTCTTCGTTCATCATTGTTGTATTATTTTGATTAACTGAATGTTCGTGTAAAACAGCTTTCTCCTGTCCGTTTCCCTTGCCGGTTCCGGTAGCAGAAGTCAAGCGTACCAGCCACTTCGTTTTTTGCTCCCAGCGCTTTCCTCTGTTGACTGCTTTTGTTTTCAGGATCGCCGGCAGTTGTTGCCACTGCTCATCGGTGGCCTGCCCGACGGTGACGTTGAGCAAAGTATTGAATAAATCTTTTTCTGTACTGTTTTGATTTTTTCCCGAGCTGAATTCCAGCAACAGTTCAAGAGCCTTTTGCCGGTTGAACGAAACGCCTGACCAGCCGGCAATGGTCTCCTGTATCCACCGGAGAAGCAGGAAGGCATCGTTCAGCACCTGACGATGGTAAGGCGACGCCACGGCCTGCATCCATCGTAGCTGCACAGCCCCGGGAGCAGACCGGAGCCACTGGCTGATTTTGTATTTCGGGAGGATACCTGTATCAATTTGTTTCCTGACCAGTTCGGGCTGACGAATTAAAAGCTGTTCGAAACGGCTGTAAGCCAGTGGATGAAACAGGTTTCCTGCAGTCAGCTCTTGCTCAAATACCGGGTTTTCTTTTGCCCCGAAGCGGAATATCAGCCATTCGATAAAACTGTCGGCCGAAGAGTCAATAACCGCTTCAGAACCGGCTGGCTTGTGCTTTTTTACTTTCAAGAGCAGCCTTTTTAGTTGCTCTTGAAGTGATGAATCTTTAACGACTTGTATATCCCGTGATATGCTTTTAGCCAGTTGTTCTTCAACGGTTGCAGAAATTCCTGAATCCGGCAGATATCCGATTCCCTTTTCAAGAAAATTGGGGCTATCGGAAGCCAGAAGGATCAGAATATTGGCCAGAAACAAAGCTGTTGTGTTTTCAGTTAACGAAATACCGGAAGTTGCCATCCAGCGGAAAATCAGTTTCAGCTCTGCTGCTTTGAAAGGATAAAGCCGGATCAGTTTCCGGTAAATGAACCAGGGTGAAAGCTGTTGCAAAATGGCCGGAAATAACAGGGCCGTCTGATTGTCGATGCGGCAGGTTTCTGCCAGTTTTTCCATGATTAACCGGGACGAGAAAATTTGTCCGGCAACAAAACGGCTGTTGGCGATTAAAACTGTTTTTGCTGCTGCTGAGCCGGGATAAAAAAACAGGCTGATGATCTGTTCGTCAGGCAGATTGGCCACAATATTAAAATGTCCGTTGCGAACAGGTTCGTCAGTCAGTGCCTTCCATGCCTTTTGATACAGGGATGTGTCGTTGAGCAGCAAAGCACTCAGCATGGTCTTGTAAGCTGTCACCGGCACGGCCCTGAAACGGTCTTCGGCAATATTCTCGAACAGGCTTTTTATTTTTTGTCCGCCCGGCAGGTTTAACCGGTAATGCCGAACGACAAACAAAATAAGCCGGCGGTAAAAAGATTTATGCTTCGGAATGGAGATCAGGTCGGTGAGCAGAAAACCTTTTTTCAACTCTTCGGTCAGGCGTTCCGACAGACCGGGCCGGTAGGTCAGCAGATATTCCAGGATATCATATAGCCTGGGAATAAACGTTTCGTCAGAAAGGGTTCCTGTTTGTATAAATTTTCTGACCAGTTCCCAATAAAATTCATCTTTAAGGGCCTGGTCGAACAGGTTTAGCTCGTTCCGTGTCCCTTTCTTTTCCTTTTCTTCGAAATAAAGTTCGCCGATGATGTCAGCCAGTACCTTGTCAGTTATAAGCAACCGGTCGGTCAGGGTTTGATAAACAAATCGGAGCAGGTCATAAACCGAAAGGTTGTAATGTGCAGCCAGCATGCTGATAACCGAAAAGACAAACGTTTTACGGTTTAACGTGCTGCCGGTTTCTTCGGTGAGAACGGTAAGAATAAATTCCCATTTCAACAGTTTGAATTCCCCGCCTGTACGGCCTTCGAAAGCATTCCGTTCGTTTTGCCGGTCGAGCATTTCGGCATAGGAAATAACAAAACGCTCTTCCCCGGGAACCAGTTTTTTTACCAGCCCGTGCAACTGTTTTTCGTTCAACTGACGAATCAGCCGGCGTCGCGACTGCGGCTGTTTTAAGAGGACAAAAAGCTGTTCTGTATCATCCGGTCGTGCTTTTTCAGCTTCCGTTGTGACATCATTTTGTTTCAGAAGTTTCAGCTGTTGTTCAACCTCTTTTTCAGAAGCAACGTCCAGCATCAGGGCAAAATAATAGCCGGCCATCTTCCTTTGGTTTTCGCCGGTCAGGGACTGCTCCGTTATTTCTGAAAGTTCCCGAAGCTGAAGGCAGGTGAATTTGTCAGTGAGCTGTTTCCTGAAATTTTCATCATGACACAGAGGCCGGATAAACTGTTCTGCACTGAAGGCATCCGTAAAAGAACGATTTTTAATAATAGCCTCTGTGTCCGAAAGTTCTTTTGAAAACGAACGGCTATGATCTGAATCAGATAATTCACTAGCAACCTCTTCATTCAGTTCGGTCAGAAGGAGATTGAATTCTGAATGAAAACTGGTCTTTGCGTTCAGCGACAAAACGACATCGGTGAGGAAATGGAGCAACCGGATATATTCCAGTCCGTAATGTGCTGCCAGCCCGCGAATGGTCTGACCGATAAATTCCCTGCGGTTGAAATGCCCGGCTTTTTGCACCAGCAGGTAAGCCAGAATTACTTCCCAGCAGGCATCACGATGCTCTTTTACTGTTGAAGTGGCAATCTTTTCGCATGTGTGCTCATTAATCAGCAAATTAAAATATGCTATAATGAAATTGCTTTCTGCAGGATTAACTGCGCGTACCAGTTGCTGTAAACCGGCATCTTCAAGCTGAATGACAAGCCTTCTCCTCATTGAGCTATAGTGACCGTATGCCCGGAGAAATTCGCACATTTCTTTTGCATATTCTGAAAGCAGCCCGATAAACAAGACACTAAATTTTTTCTGAATTCGCCCCGTTGACCACGGATAATAACCATGAATAAGGTAATAGCCGACAGCTTCAAAAAATGAAAAATTCTTCGAAACTTTTTTGATTTCACGGGACGTTCCGGTCAGCATTAATCGCTGCATCAGTTCCTCGAGTTTTTCTTCCAGCAACAATGGAAACCGGGAATAAAATTCGTTGCGGGAAATCGACCCCAGATCGAGTTCGAGTGTGCCGATTGAAAGCAACTGCCCGGACGGATTGAAATGTTCCAAAACTTTTTCAACGACGTGTACAAATGCTGACTCGTAAAACGAACTCCACGAGGCATACAGGCCAAAGGCCATTTCTTCGCTGTCCATCCAGAACCGGAAATCTGCTTTTTTTATATGGATGTCGGCATTCATATTTTGTTTAAATGATGGTCTACGAAACGGGCCAGGGCCAGCGACTTTGCTTTGGTACCGGTTTCGTTTTCCAATGCGGCACGCCATGCAAAGTAGAGTTTTTCGAACTGCCTGATTTCAGAAGCGTTCAGCCATAAAAAGTTAATATTCAAATGTGCAGGACGACGTTCTTCGAGCAGTTCTTCGCACCATGCCCGGAATTTTTGATTATGGAAGCGGACTGACCAATCGGGCAGCACTGCCGTCAGGTTAAAATCCATAAAATCATACGGAAACAATACCTCGTCTTGTATGTAATAGCGTTGAATGCTGAATGGTTCGTTTTTCAGGTTTTCGAGGAACAGCTCTGCCTGTTCCGGGCTGCCGAACCGTTGCCGGCAATAAATGGCATTCCGGTCTTCTGTTTCGAGAAGAATCAAAAAATCATTGTTTCCCGTTTCCCTGATTTCAAACAAACGGGGATTGGTCAGCGCATCCCGTGCCGTTTCGTTCAGTTGTTCAATTTCTCTGCGGGAAACAGGGGAAAACAGGCTGAACTGTACCTGTTCGTCCGCATCATAAATTTGTAACGTATAGCAGCGGTCACCGGCACTGGTATTCAGGAGCAGGTGCTCAACCAGGTAGATATTCTCGCTTTGCAGGTTCAGCCCGATCAGAAACTGCTGAAGCTGGTTGGCTGCTTCGATGGCTTCATCGTGTTTTTCAAATTTTCCCAGTGCAATCCACTCTTCCTGCTCGCCGGCATGATAGGCTAAAATGAAATCGTTGCCGGCAGGCTGCAAAATTTTATAGTTGCTGAGGTCGGTCCCGTTCCTCAGGAAACTTTCGAAAATGATGTTGTGGTGAAGCAGGTAAATTTTATGGCGAAACTCAAGGTAATTGTCTTTAGGATTTTCAACCTCTTTAGCAGGTACATCGAAAATATTTTCTTTATCGAAATTGCCGTCCGGCTTATCCATTACAAAATCGATGTTGAGCAATCCATTCATGTTTTTATAAAATTCCTGATCGCTCAGCAGACGGAGAGAATATTCTGAAAAAATGTTGGTAACAGGTAACTCCAGGGCTGCGGGCAATCCCAGCACCGCCGCAAACCACTGTTTTATTCCGGGGACATCACCGGGTTCGTTGTTCAGAAGGTTAACTCCCCGGGCCCGGACAGGCATAAAACGGTGTTCGCTACGGATAAAACTTGCCCGTTGCTCCAAATGCTTTAACGGAGAGTTATTTACATCAAAATCGGACAAAAAACGAAGGGCGCTTTTTTCGCCATACAGGGCATCGAGCAGGTCGAAAAGCTGGTTTTTAACTCCGGCCCTGAATGACTTTGACTGTTCGGTTGCTGCATCTGTTTTTCCGGCATCGACCAGTTCTGCATAATGGGCTACGGTTGAACCCAGGTCGGGCAGTATTTCCGCAGGCAGGTGCGCGTCGACCTGCAATAAATCACGAAGCTGGTTGATTTCCTGCATCGATCCGGCAAGTATAAAATCGAACAGCAGCAGGTAGCCTTTTAGCTGTTTTGCCCTGGCTTTTCGTTCTTCGGAATAATACGAAGGAATGCCCTTATCATTGATTCCGTAGAAATTGGGAAAGTCATTCTGAATACTGTCGTAACCTGAAAAATCAATATATTTTCCCTGCGGAAGGAGTTGCATTTCGCTGAAACCGGCAAACTGGTTTTGCCTGCCGTATTCCTCAACAACCAGCTTTTTAAAGTATTTCTGAACTTCAGAAAACACAAAGGTTACCTCTTTTTCGTTTTTCAGCAACAGTAACTGAATGTCCTGCTTCCGGGCAGGCAGGTTTACAGTGTAGGAGTGCAGAATATCCTCACAGGTAATTTCGTCGGTAAAGATCCGGGAATCACTTTTCAGTGAAATATTTTCAATAACCTGAATGCCTTTTATTTCTTTGATCAGCGAATAGAGTTCGGACACGTAGAATGTTTTTCTTGCCGGAAGGACAGAATCGTCATCAATGATACCGTTTTTCGTGAGCGGACCGTCCAGCAAAACTGACCAGTCGTCTTCCTTTTCGAGCAACCTGCGCAGATTGTGATATTTTATTCCTGAATTAAAATAGCAGGCACATGCAAAATAAATACGGGCCAATATTTCGGCAGCATTGGCATCGTCGGTTAAATGGATTTCGGCCCAAAATTCCAGTTCCTGCTTTTCGCGAAAGAGAACCTTTCCCAGTTTTTCTCCCAGATTCCGGTTCTCGTTGTAAAGTTTTCTGATTTTGTCTTCGGTTTCCGTCCTCTGAGATGCTTTTGATGAAGGGGATAAATCGACTATAATATCAAGCGTCCCGGGCAAATTGTGAGGTGACGGACGCAGCCAGATGTCTGCTATTTCGGAAATCCGGTCAAAGAAAAGCTTGCGGTAGTCGCCTGTGGTAACCGGAGCGGTGGGATAAACCTGTCCGGGCAGAAACAAACCAAAATCATTGGGCCTGAAATTGCTGCCGGCGCCGGTCAGATATTCTTCGGGAGGAAACGATAATTTATAATGAAGTTCGGTCAGTGCATAGTTGAAAGCATCCATAATGGTCACTCCCGGATCGTGGTCATTGTAATCGGTCCACAGGTTCCCCGATAATTGCTGAACCGTTTCCAGTGCGGCTTCCCGAAGTTTCTGATAATCGGAAGGTCCGGGGTTCTCGGCTTTCCTGTCTATGCAGATTTCCTTATTCATCGTTTGTTTTTTCTTCGCTCCCGCGGTTCATCCGGTGATTGTCCCACAAGGACGAAACGTTGTAGCTTATATAGTTTTCGGAACCGTAGTTGCAGCGGGTTCTGAGCTGCAACACCATGCCGTTGTCCTCTTTTTTCCACCTGATTCCGATTTTGTTGAACCGGCTTCCGTGCCACGACCGGGTTTTCCGGATTCGCGGATGAGCCGCAAAACACTGAATGGCAGTGGCAACCAGCAAGGCATATTTTCCACGCCGGATTTTTCCGCATCCTGCAATTACTTCAAAGGCATAGCATCCGGCGAGCGAAGGCGTAATGGCGTGCCACCGCCTGTCGGCCGGAACTTCGCCCGAAGCAAAAGTACCGGCGCGTCCGTACAAACCGGCTGTTTGCGTGGTATGCAACTGGTATCGCGGAGTATCGGTTCCAATTCCTGTTTTTCCTTCCTGCGAAAGTACCAGTACCTTTTCCCCTTCAAACTGACGGAAAACGAGGTTCTCACTTTGTTTTTCAAGAGTTACCGACCACTTTGCCTCCTTGTCTTCAATCTTCCGGGAAATGCTGGCAATGTGTCCTTCGTCGTCCAAAGGTGAAAGAGAAAGTCCCTTACCGGATGATTTATCAAATCCTTCGTCGACAATGTTCAGCATCGAGTCGATGAGATCGGCAAAATGTTCTTCGGTAGGCATCTTACCTCGGACGAAAAATTTTTTGAGCGTTATTCTGTTTCTTTTTGTCATGTCAACTGATCACAAAAGTGTTTCCTATTTCCAGTTCATTAATTCCTGCATGTTTGTTCTGATCCTCATTATCGGGAACCAGCAGGTGTTTTTCCATCGGAATGAGTATCGCCCAGGGGTATGATGGCCCGACCGGCTGTATTTCCTTCAGGTCGATTTCATGTTTGTTCAGCAGTATTTTTACCTTACTTTTCACGTTGTCGCGGTCGATGTAGTCAGCCTCGTGTTCACGTTGTTCAATCAATTCGTACAATAATTCTCCTTTCTCCCGAAGGTGGAGCACCGAGAAGTTTTTCACACCGGCAACATAATTGCGGCTGCGGATGAAATTGGCCAGATCGATGATGGAAACCGAATGGCCGAAGACAGGTGCTTTGTTTTTCTCTTCCCAAAATGCGATGTAATGGCTGATCTCCCGGTTCAGCAGCCGCAGGTAATAACCTTCGGAACGCGTTTCCTGCAGGGTCACCTTACATTTTACCTGCAGAAATTCGTATACCGGATTAATGGCATCGACGGTGACAAACGGACCGGTGAACTGCTGCAAATATTCTTCGATGTCGAGTAAAAGTTTACTGCTGGCCTTTGGCATTCGTATTCGTTCGGCAACCTGCGGAATGATGACCAGGGTAACCACGCCGGGCCGGTTGCTTTTTGAATCGGTGGACGGCAGACATTTTACTTTTTGCACCTGCGGAAATTTTTCGAGTACCAGACGTTCAAAGTCACGTGCACTAACGGCCCGGTTACGGTGAGAAATCCGCTCAGAGAGCCGGATACGCATCATCTCCCGGTCTTCGGCTTTCCGGCCTCCTTCTGTGGCTGTAAGCTGAATAATTTCGGCCAGACCGGGAATTTTCTGTTCAGTTTTTGTAATGCTCAAAGGCGGAACCGGCTCAAAAACAAACGGCTCATTTTCAGGGAGAATACGTTCAACTTTGGTTACATGAAGATAGAAACCTTTTACATCGGAAATGTTTTCAATGAATTTTTCGATGGAGATACGCAGCCAGAACAGGTGATCTTTTGATGTTTCCGGGTCGGGAATTGTTCGGGGCAGTATAATTTCCAGGATACCGCTTTCAGTCAGGCTGCGGGTGCCATCGGTTACTATGTTGTTCTGAGGTAGGGCTGTCCAGCGGAAACCATCGCCGTAATATCCTTTTATGACGGGAATCTGGTGTTTACTGATTTCGCGCGATGAAGGAGAAAGCAACAAAAAAAGCCGGAGGGTTTCGCCGCCTGAAACATGATCGAAGCCCAGCAACAGATTGCCATTGCTGTTGTACGACGGGATCAGCTTAAACGCATTTCCGGCAGGAATCCAATCGGGCGGATTGTTCCGGAACGGATGGATGTAACTGATTTTATCGTCCAAAGGTCCGGATGAATTTCCCGGCTTAATTTCGTCTTCGCTGGTGTAATTAACGGTAATGTGTTCGACTTGCGGAATAAAAGGCGGATTGGGCAGTTGCATGCTTTTTTTCGATCTGATGTTCCTGATCATGGCATCGGAAAGGGCTTTCTGATAGTCGGTATGTCCGAAACCAAAGGCAGGTCCGGCCAGGCGAAGTTTGAAAAAACCGTCTGAAGTAAACATGTTATAAGTAAAGTCAGAGGGGTCTGCCTGCTGACGGTTCAAGTCTTTAAACTGAATGCCGGAAAGCCGGCTTTCCTGACTCAACTTTCCGTAAGGTGCAACCTCTCCGGTCGAATTTCCGGTGACGGTATTGAACAAAAATCTTGTACGGAAAGGTGTCTCGTGCAGCCACTTCCGGTTTTTTAAAACTTCTGCTTCAACAACAAACGAACAGTTGTTAATGTCATTTTCATACAATCTGAAATACCCGGGAAAACCGTTATCATGCCCGGGCAGATTGGCCCAGTTCAGAATTAAATCGAATGAAGTGATTTTTTTTACGGCCATTTCGTAACTGCCCAGCACCATCCATGAGCCTCTTTTAGGAGTTACACCAAAAGGATAAAACGGCATCGACGTATCCAGCCGGCCCAGTTCGGAATATACCCGCAGGCCGGTCAGTCTTTCTGCTTCGGTTTTTATCCGGATGGCGCTGAACTCATAATTTTTTAACCAGGAATAGGGAAAAAGCCAGGCATTACGATTCAGCAAAAAACGGATGGCCGGCGTTTTCCTGGGACTGCCGGTAATCGGGACAACAGCCGGAAATTCTTCATCCAGTGAAAATTTGACCTCGAAAACAGGCTGATCATCGGTTTCGTTAAAGCTCATCGAATAGGAAGTTATCTTTTCCCATGCTGTTTCGGTACTTATTTCAATGTAGAAAATATCGTCGAGGAGTTTGTAAAGAACTTCCGGCTCAGACATTTGGCATTTTTCCTGAATTTGTCCGACCAGTTGCTTAAACTGCAAGATTGTCGGAGCAGTGGGAACCAGTTTGATGGTAATATTTCTTTTCCCTTCCTTTAATAAAAGCGATGCCGAGCAGATGGTCAGGCCAACCGATGTATAATTGTTTTCCTGCCGGTTTCCGGCTTCCGTGCTTTTTTCACCTTTCTTCTCAAAAACAGTACAGACAGGACTGTCGAGCGGCGCGTTGATGCAGTTGCTTAAGTCAACTTTGCGAAGTGCCGTAACATAGCCGAGTCCGGCAGCAGGCTCTATTTCCGAATCGTATTCTTCCTGAATTTTCCAAACCTGTTTTAGTTGAATATCGTTGACAATCAAGCTTTCCGGATTGTAAAACCGAATGTTGTCGTCGGTGGTGAAGACTGTTTTTGCCGGAATTTCGGGATACTCTTGTTCCGGTGCTTTTACCAGGCGGATAAAAGTGCTGTCGGGCTGAGCTTTTAATGGTTTTGCCCTGAGAATGTCATCAAGGTAAAAATAAGGATAGTTTTTCCATCGCTGGTTGAAAGCCCCGACCACGGTACCGTGATTTTTCAGGAAAGCCACGATTAGCCCGATGGCCGGATCGTTGTAGCCTGAGTGGAAAATTTCCTCTTCGTACAGACTGATGTTTTGCTTCAGAAACTCAACGGAATTAAGCAGCTTGTAGCCTGTCGATTTGTAAAACCGTTCCGGGTGTTCAATCTCTCCGGCGTCCGCATCTGTGTGCCAGATGCTGCTCAAAACCGGCGGTTGAACCTGCTCAAAATTTTTTTGGATGTGATGATACAAAAGACTCACAGGCTTACGCAGGTTAACCACAACCTGGTTGATGAGGTCGGAACGAAGTGCCGGTTTGCAATCGGAGAAATCGGAATAGGAAGAGGAGACTACCCACGATTCGTACCTGTTGATCCAGCTAAGCAGCAAGTCGATAAGCATTCTTTCCTTTTGGTTCGGCGATGAAAAATTATGCCCGGTGATGATCAGGAACTGCTTTTCTGCAGTATCGAAACTGAACCGTTTGATGGCGACCAGAATCATGATCACGCTTCCGGCAATCATCGGATGGAAACTGCCCTGTTTTTTATTCCGGGAATTGTAGTAATTGATGAATTGAGAAAGCGCGGCTGTTTTTTGCAATAACGAATCAGGCTGATCATCCATCACTTTAAAACTACCAGGCAATTGTGAACGTTCTGTCCGCTGGTCCTGACTCAATCCGTCTTTCTTTAATAAAAAATTCATCTGTTATAAATTTGTTCCTTCCCTGAAATAAAACGGATAAACCATGTTGCTTCGCGTGTTGGTCAGCCTTACGGTGTATGCGAGCATTATTTTCAGTTCCCCGTTTTCTTCATTGCTGAAATCAAAACTGACCTCGTTGAGGGTGATCCTCGGTTCAAAAAGCAGAATGGCTTTTTCGATGGTATACCTCAACAATGTCTCTGTGCTGGAATTCATTTTTTCATACACCATTTTATGAATGCCACAACCGAATTTCGGGTTATGTACCCGTTCGTCCGGAACAGTCGAAAGCAGGATGAAGAGCGATTGCCGGATATCTTCTTCCCCGCTGACCATGTCTGTAACATTACTACGGCCGGCAAAAGAGGGAGGGAAAGCCCAACCTGTTCCCAAAAATGATTTTGTCTCCATTCTCAGCCTCCTATCATGACAGTCGGCGCACCGAGGACAACAGACCCGCCGTGTGCGGTAGTATCGCCCATACGTGCTGCCGGTTTTCCTCCGATCATTACGGTAGCCGACCCTTTGACAATGATATCGGGCGGACCGACACAAACACAATTGTCGCCCACTACGGCGGCAGGCAAACCGCAAATAAGTACAGTCGGTACACCGGGGCCAACTACAGGCCCTCCCACATGCGGTATTGGCGGAACTCCCGGTGTTTGCACCGGGCAGGTGTGCATATCTGTTAATCGTGCTGCTGGTGGCATAGTATTCCTCCTAAAAATTCATTACTAATTTTATATCTTTTTAAACAACTGGGTTAAAAGCTATTTTTCTTTTATTATGGCTCGATAAGAGCGTGCTTCTAAAACACATTAAATCAACTAATAGAACTGATTGCGATATAATCTTCTTCATCGACAGGTGCAGTGGTATTCACATCCAGAGCATTTAATCTTCTGATAAGGTTTAAATGACCTAATGAATAATTAAAAGCAGCCACATCAGCATTTGTTGCATCGTGTTTTTGGTTTATTGCTAATAGGTACATAAGTCCTGCACTATCTATCACATCCTTATTATTGATTGTATAACTATTACCAGTCAAATTATATTCGTTACTTAGTTGATCATATTTTACTTCTACCATTTCTACTTTGTTGCCACTAACAATATCATAAGAGGCAGATCTGGCAGGAGTTCCATCATTATTTTCTTTTTTACTTACTACACGGGCATTCCTTAAATCATTTGAGCCTCCATTTTTGCGTTCCACAATATGATCGACTTCAGGAGTAAGCTTAGAAGAATCATCTATATATACTAACCCATTTTTAGATGCATCAGATATTTGAGGAATAATTGCGGGGAAAACAGGAGGATTTGCCACCGCATAATTTTTGTTAACCTCATCAATCTTCCTCGGTTGTGCAAAATCCACCCCCCCATCCGGATTTTGCACATTATACGCATTGGTATAATCAAGCCCGAAAGGACCATCATTCGGGATATACCCTGCTCTGATATATCTTTGAACAACGTATTTTCTACCGTTTTTTGAATCATCTTTTATAAAATGATGTAGATTCTTTTGTGTATTAGCATTTTTTCTGTTATCTGCAAAACCTTGATTTCTACCATTTTTCTTCTGAACAACTGAATTTGCAATTGCCCGACTCTGATTTTCTTTTGGTTTCTCTACCTGTGCATACATATCTTAATTTTTTCGTTTTTAAGTGTCTGTGACTTCTTAATTTATCATCACCATCGCCCCTTTAACAGTGGTTTGTCCTGAGGCTGAAAATTCGGCGGTGGCACTGCCTTTCATCGTCATTCCGACATCGGCTGTCCCGGTTACGTTCATTCCCCGGATTTTGGTGTCGGCAGTGCTTTTGGTTTCGATATTGGAAGTGGCCGTAAGTTTTATATTGGCATTTGCATTAATGATCACATCTTTGCACGAATCGATCTTAATGCCGCTATTGCTCATTGTTATGGCGTTTCCATTCTGATCTGAAAATTTAATGGTTTTCTGGTCGTCGCTGATAAAAATCTGATTATTGCCGGGAGTCTTTATGGTTATTTCTTTTTTGTCTTCTTCCATCTCAATTACCAGTTTGTTTTTGCTGACAAATGCCTTTGTGTTGTTACCGGCAGTTAAATCGTACGGCGGTTTATTTTTACTGCTGTGTAAACTTCCAAGAATGATCGGGTGGCGCGGATCATTATTTAAAAAACCAAGAATCACTTCGTCACCGACTTCCGGAATAAAAAAGCTTCCCGACTGTCCTGCTGTTGCGTACAGATTTGCCAGCCGGGCCCAAACCGTACCGGGTTCGCTGTTCAGCACCGGAATTTTTACCTGTACCCGGTTTTCTCCGGCCGGGTCGGCATCAACCTTGGCGACCTTGCCAATCTGAAGCCCTTCTATTCCGGGCAACAGTCCCGATGCAGGCGGAGAGGTCACATTCTCGCGTTCGGTCATCAGTTCGGGATCGATTCCCAGACCAACGGTCGTAATCCAATCACCGTCTGAAATGTTGTGAACGACTTTTCCGACAAAAGCATTGCCATTGAAACGGTTTCCCAGGCCGTCTATTTCAATGATGCATCCCGGCTTTACTTTCGCATTTCCCTGAAATTGTAAATTACCACGAAAACGGGCCAGGCCGTATTTCAGCAGCAACGCATCGGCCCAACTCTTTAACGGGGCCGATTCGGCAGTAACTCCGGATTGCAGAATCAATTTATCGAGCCCTAATACGCCTGACAAATCGGATTGCGACAAATTCCCCTGTTTGTTTAAAGTCGGGGCAGATCCGCTGGATGTTACCACCTTCTGACCGGCAGGATCCCAACCAACCGCCTGTATGGCATTATATTGGTCAGAAGCCGCCACTTCTCCGTCAAAATCAATAAGATCATTGCCAAAAGTAACGGTAAGGACAGGTGATTGCGCAACATCCGGCTTTTTTACACTTAGTTTTTTATCATCAGAAACGACAATCAACCCGTTTACATCGGCACGGGACAATATAAAATCCCAATCAGTACAATAATACTGGATGACTTCTTCGTGCTGATAGGAAGTGGCATCAACCGACACGGTTAAATCAGAATATTTTTTAGCAATCTGCGAAATAATGTCGCTGTCTTTCTTCTTTTCGAACACGCCATTTTTACGGCCGGCAGTCGCTTTTACAGCAAAATCGCGGCATTCGATCACCAGCAAAGTATCGCCCGAAGCCGGGAGACGCAACCCGTGAGAAATCACGATTCCTTCGTAAATGATTTTATTTTCCGATTCATAACCGGCTTCAATTTTTATGACTTTCCCCGGTTTGAACGTATTGTCGTTGCTTAGAGGAATATCACGTTTGGGCATGTCGCCTGCTATAATCTCAAGCGTGGCACTGCCTATGCGATTGACCTCCTTTGTTACCGTGACCGACCTGAACTTAAAGCTGTCGGCAACCGGCGAGCCGTCACTGTATACTTTATACGTGACTAAACGTGCTGAATTTTTTCCTGGACTATCTGCCATTTTTTGTAATTGGTGGGAACAGCAGTTGTGTTCCCGGTTTTAATTTTCTGAATCCTGTCAAATGATTAACCGTTGCCACTTCCAGACAGTAATTGCTGTTTTTATAGATCCGGTAGCAAAGGTTTGGTAATGTATCTCCGGCTTTTACCGTTACCATGTGCGACATGTCGGGCGAACTCAGGTTTGCCGTTTTGCTGCTGATCTCCTTGCTTGTAAATCCTTTAAAATCGAGATCGACATTGGCTCGCAGCGGTAAACCGTTCGGTTTGAACAGATTATAATCAATTTTGAGTGTGTTCAGCCGGCCATTGAACAACATGCTTCCCCAAATCAGCTGTACGTAATTGGGCTCGTGAATCGTGCCGTTGAACGTATAAACAGTATCTTTTAAGACAGTAACCAACTGGTACACATTTTTACGGGCTCCGCTTGCCGGTACAACACCTGTTCCGTCGAGTACCATTTTAAAGCTGATGGTTTCCGAAGCATATCTGTCGAATTTTGGCGCACCGGCTGTATCACCCATACTTTCCCCGTTTTTATAATTAATGGAAAAGTTGTGAGTATAACCTGCCGGGTTGATGAGCGCATCAAATTCTTTACCTGACTTTGACGTGAAATTTTCGTCGGTGTAGGCTACAATTTTCAGTTTAACCAATTCTGCATCGAACATTAGCGCTCTTTTTTATGACGTTCATTTTTACGCTGTTCCCGCTTCAGTTCATCAAGTATTTCCCTTTTCAATTTGTTATAGGCTGACTGATCGGCCTGAGCTGTTTTTTTCTCATCAGAAACAGTTGTCTTGACAATAATTTCTTTAATCTCGATAGTCATCAAACGATCCTGTTGAGTGTTGAGTATGATAATTCAATCGTTTCCAGGGCCACTTCATTTTTCGTAGAATTAAATTCGCCGACTTCCCATTTTACCGGGTAGGCGTTGCCAAAAATCCATCCGCGGATCGGAACCTGATACTCGTTCATCAGGTAAACCGTCACCGGCATTGTTTCAACTGACAATGATAAATCCCCTTCGATGACGGATTTACACCAGAGAACCAATGGTGAACTCATACCGGCAATCCCGCGCTTTAAAACGAGATTAGCATGTTTTACCCTTTTGGGAAGCCGGTACACAAACCTGTTTTCACCACCTTCTTCTACTTCTTCGACATTCAGTTCGCCTGAAATTCCGGAAACATCCTGAAAGCTTGTATCTACGAAGTTACCCGTTAATGTAAATACAACTTTAAAATAGAACGATGATGGCGGATAATCTGAAAACAATTCCATATCTCGGTACTAAATGCCGACGAGGCTGTCCGGAAACCCTGTACTACTCTGTGTTTTTTATCTGTGCTCCTTTGTGGTAAAAACATAAAGAACTAAACCACAGAGTTACACAATGTTTTTCGCAGAGTTGCACAGAGTTAAAATAAAAATTATTCCCCTTTGGGGACGGCCTCGTCAGCTGGTAAAGCGTTATCCATTGGCAATTGTAATGCCTTCGTGTGCAATTTCAATCGATTCAACGGCCACCTCGTTTCCGTCGGATTTCATGTCGGTTCCGGTAATTTTTGTCGGCCAGGCATTCGCCAGCGTCCACGTCATGGTGGGAGAACCGGATTCGTCGAGAAGTTTAATGGTTACGGTTTTCCGTTTGATCGTGTTCATTTTAATTTCATTGAACCAATCCCAGAACTTGTTATCGGACTTGAACACCCCTTTTTTCATGGTTACGTTACCGGATTTCTTAATTCCCGGCATTTTTATGGTCGAGAAATCAGGGCTGTCGCCATGACGGTATTCTATGATCTGGGCTTCAATATCAAGACCCGAGACTTCCTGAAAAGATACTTGTTCAGAGTCCCATTCAACCTGAAAATGAAATTTGGGCAATGGCCATATACTGGTTGATTGAGCTGATCCATCATCTGCCATAATATTTAAATTTAGATGTTATTATTTTCTTGTTTCTATTTTTAACAGATCGTTAGATTTTTCTTAATTTTCATAATCTAACAATCTAACAATCTCTATCTACGATTTTTGCATTTGTTGCTGGAAAGTAATCTCGATGAATTCGGCAGGACGGGTTACTGCAACCAGAACCGTGATTCGCATAATTCCTTCGAGAATATCTTCAGCAGTCATTGTTTCTCCCAGACCGACATGAACACTAAAAGCGTCATCAGGAGAAGCACCGGCCAATCCTCCTCTTTTCCAGATACCGGTGAGGAAGTTGGAGATCATACTTTTTATAGTCACCCATGTGTTGGCAACATTCGGTTCGAAAACGTATGCCTTGCTGGCAATTTTAATCGACTCTTCAAGCATAATCATGGTACGGCGAACATTAATGTAACGCCAGTCGAGAGAATTTCCATCCAGGGTGCGGGCTCCCCAGACTAAAGTCCCTTCGCCAATGAATGTGCGAATGGCATTGATCGATTTTCCGTTAAGCGGTACGTTCAGTTCTTCCTGGTCATCGTTGGTAATATTTACAGTAGGAGAAACAACTGTACTCATACTGACGTTTGCAGGGGCTTTCCACACGCCACGGGTATTATCGACCATGGTGTAAATACCTGCCATTGCAGAACCGGGAGGCATCATGTTCAGTTTGTCTTTCATCCCCCGGATGATTGAGTTGAACGTCGGGCTTATGGTTGCCAGGGTTTTATTCAGCAGGCTTTTCTCAACATCGGGAAGATCATCTTTTACGACCTCATCTATTTTTGCCTGAATATCAGCCTTTCTGGTCTCGTCCATTTCTTTTCCTTCAGGAATCAGTTCATCTTTGAGAATTCCCTGTAAAACGTCTTTATTGGAAATATTAAGGTAACTCAAATCTTTATCCTGAATAATTGAAGTGTTGATCCACGGATAATAAGCTGCGCCGAAATCGAGGAAACTGGTCCCTATTTTATTCCGGAATTCAAGCACTTTATCGCCCGAAGGATCTTTGCGGTCTTTGTATCCTTCATAAATGTCGAGAATGGCAACACGGTTTTTCATTTTTGAACCACAATGGTTGAGCATGGCTATCTGTACATTGGCACAGGTATCGGCATCGGGCAAAAGTGTGGTTTCGGGAATGACAACCATGGTCGGCTCCTGTTCCCTGATCAGCTCTCCAATTCCGGCAGTCATCAGGTCAGGATTGATGTCGGTTGTATAATCGCCGACAGAAACGATATAGCACGGGCCTCCGCCATTGGCATAAAACATGAGCATGCTGTAATAGAGGATGTATTTCCCCTTTTCCTGTTTTAATGAATAGCCTTTTTTATTAAAAACAAAATCAGGAGATTCGGCAGCTTCGTTAATCGAAAATTCTGCATCAGGAGCACCACCGAAACAGGTGTGGAATTCAGCCATTGAAGTAATTCTCCAAGGCTTGTTCAGTAACGATTTGTTTCCGTTGACTGCTTTTTCGGTATGGCCGATAAAAGCCGGTACTGCGGTAGCAACTTCGACTACTGAATTCGGAAAGGCGCTTTTTTCAACGATATAAACGCCTGGAGTTTTCATTGCTGGCATAACTTAATTTTATTGATTAAAAATATTGAAATATTGATACATAGTTGTCTCCATTTTCAAGAGAGAGATTGCCGGTATTGGCCGGATCAGGAAACGGAAGCCTGTCGATAACCAGGCTTCTGCCGTTAAAGTAGTTTTTCCATAACTGAAAATGAAACGGGTAGCTTTCGGCAAATGGAATTTCTTTTTCACTGCAGGCAACGCCTACCGGTTTGTCGTTCCCGTTGTTCATCCACCTGACGCTGGAAAAATTAATCTCTTGTTTCGGATCGATGACCGAAAGATCGGGAGAAAAGCGAGTTCCGGATAAAAACAGATATTTCCAGACCGGGCTTTTTACTTCGAACCGGATGTTTATGCTCAGCGGATCATCATTTTTTATCCGGTTTAATAAGTTGTTCAGAATAACATTTTCCGGCTTTAATGTTATATAAATTAATGCATTGGGCGTTCGTTTGATAATTTGCTTTTCGAATGTTGTATTTCCGGAGGTTTTTTCCAGTTCATTCAATTTGTAAGACGATAGAGCATTTCCGTCCTGAATAGAATGCCTAAGTATCAGCAGCTGATTATTCGATTTTATATCAATGTCTTTGGTGAAGGATTCCAGGCTATTATTCAATGATACTAACAGAAAGGACAGTGTGTGCGGGTTTTCTAAGTCGTCAATTAAAAATTGAAGCCGTTCTTTTAAATTATCAGTTCCATCGATATATAAGACAAATACGCCCGGTTCTTTTTTGCATAAAATGAGTTTGTAATTTTTATCGGCTTCTTTTTTCCCTTCATAAATTAAAAGATCTGAATCACAAAATTTTCCGTTATTATAATAATCGTGAAAAATTGTAAACTTAATGAGTTGCATATATTTCTTCATCTGTGAATGAATTGTTCGGTTAATCATCGTTTTTACATCCGGAGATTGACATCTTCTGTTTGACGTTGTTCTGATTCAATTTCCATCTGGTCAATAGTGAGCATGCGTACTTTTAACAGGAAAGACGGTATGTATTTCCGCCCCAACATACTCCAGATATTACTCAGCTCCTGAAAACTGAGATTCTCGAGCCCGAGGTACAGCTTTGAAATTTCGGGGTTTAGCTCGGGCGTATTATAAGCTGTTAACAAATCATTACGCTGGATCATTTCCAAAGCTGCAGACAGATATTTCAGGGATTCGTCGTAGTTCTTATTACTGAAATCAGACGATACCAAAACATACAGATTTAAGCTTAAAGAAGGCCTTCCTGTAAAAAACCGTTCGTTTTGAAGCGGTTGTGGTTTGAAATTTATTCCCATAGAAGTGTCCCTTTCAATATTCACCAGTGAAATGATAAGACTGTTGTTATTTCGGCTTTCGGAAATGCCATCAGAGCCTGCAGGCGTTGAAAGAACCGCAATTCTTTCTTCCTGATTGAATTTTCCGGAAAGGTACTGATCAAATTTGTGAGCAATGATATGTAATGTTTTATAGATCATATTGCTACCTGATATTTATGACGGAGTTTTATATATTCATCTTCAAAATATTCAAAGGAAATAAGCTCAAAATTCAGAATATCAGAAAAATATTCATCTTGATTTCCAGCTTTTATATATTGCTTGTCTGAGCAAATTTTTTCAATCCTGTAAATCAAATTAAAATATTTATCAGGCTTATATGCTTCCGTTTTTTTGATTGCCCGTTTTAGCGAAACAATTCTCGGATATAGCGTGCATTCTCCATAATTGAGTAAGGCCAATGTATATAATTCAACAATTTTTATATTTATATATAAAACATAGGTTGTAATCTTTTTATTTAATAATGAGGAAATACTTTTTAATACCTTCAGATATTCTTTCCGCATAAAAAACAGGCAAATATCAAAATATTCCCATTGGACGGAATTATTTCCTGAAGGGATATTTTTGATTTTTAAATCAGCATCCACATATTTTATGATGTGACTGCATGATTCATATTCACCTAATTTAAAATGATTTATAAAATTCAGAAACAAATATTTATTTTTCAGTATCACGGAGTTGAAACTCATTGTCTTAATTCTTTCAAAAATTGATTTATTACTTGTATACTTCTCGTACAGAAGGTTAATCTTTATAATTTGCAGCCATACCTCAATGATCAGTTCCATTGGGATTAACTTACAATTTGTAGTAAGACTTGCCAATAGTGATTTTGACTTATTTTCAGCTTTACGAATTTCATTATTTTCAATCAGTTCTTCTATCTGGGTTATCTGGCAAAAACAAATCGTATAAAAGTGATATTCAGAAGTATTACTTAATGCCAAACTGTTTTTTTTTTCTTTAAATATTCTTTTCTCCCGCTCTGTTTTTAATTGATTCAGGTAGTTGTATTCTGCAATTACTACCGACAATTTGACTAATTCATTTTCGAGGTCTTTGTCGCCCATACACTCTAAATAATTACACCACAATTGCTGATAAACCAACTCCAATAATGGCAAATCATGTTTTCCAAGAATCTTTTTTACTTTCCGTAATTTCAGATAAGCCTCTGATAATAAACCATTCTGAATGTAATAACCAGCCAATGAAAGGAATGAAATGGCTTCTGATTTATTTTTTTCATATAGATTATTTGTTTCTCTTTTATTGTAACGAAGCATAATCACATCCTCGATATCCGAAAGAAGTCGCTCTTCCAACTTTTTTATGTTATCAGGATGTTTTTTATACAAAAGAAAGGGGATCTGATTCTCTTCCCTCAAATTTTGATTCGTTACAGAATTTAGCAATAACATTTTTTGGGGAGAACGGGATGTAAAACGGACATAGTTTCTGACTATGAGTATATCACGTCGCTTCAATACGCCTAAAACATTTTTAATTCTATTCATATTTAATTCACTGTACTAATTAAATACTACATGAAAATTATTAAATAAATGGGGATAAATAATCATTTTAATGAAGGCCGATTGACATAGAATCTTATACTTATGATAAAACACGAGCTATCATTCATCTGATTTACAGCAAGAAGAAATCAATAAAAAAAAACACACACATAGCCATTTGGTTGTTTTTTAACCTAGCCGGAGTGTTGCAGTCTGAGTAAAAGTTGCCCTTGTCAGGTCGCAATTATCAAACAGAGAATCTGCCAGGTCACACTCCGTAAAATCGCTTCGGGTAATTGTGTTTCCCTGAATTTGTTTTTTTTTGATTACTGTCTTGTAAAACGTGGAATTATTTACAGGGCGAATAATATTTGTACTTCTTTTGAGGGGAGACAATGGATAATGACACACCGCCATAAAACCGGTATTCCTGTCAATGTTCCTTTACTGAAAATTCCATTGTCTATCCTGAAAAATATGAAGGTAAGCCCCAATGGTATATATTTTTAATCGGTCAGCAGCGGAAATTTATATCTTCATTTTTTTTGCGCCCGACAGTGCAAATGAAACCGAAAGAACAGACGTGAAAGTGAATATAATCAGCGCAATGTGGTAAAAGCCTGCCGATGAAGTCCCTGCCAGTAAATACCTGTTTCCTTCGAGGATATAGGTTACAGGATTTCCCCAGGAAACGGCCAATAACCATTTGGCGGTTATTAATTCTCTTGGCAAAAATGTCGTGCTCAGAAAAAGCAGGGGAAAAATGGCGTTGGTTATAATTGCGGCACTTTGATGTTGTCCGGTACGCAGCATAATTCCCGCCGAAAATCCGCATAAAGTCAACGACCACAGGATGGACAGGAGTAAAATGCCAAGTACGGAGAGCATCCCGAATTGAAATGTTACGCCAGATATTGCTCCGACAATAATGAGCAGAATCGTGAAAAACAGCGAAGAAAAAGTATCGGCAAGCATTGGGGCAACCACCAGAATCCAGCGGGGTGCAGGGCTTAAACAGAGCCTTCGGAAATAACCCGATTGCATATCGGCATTGAGTGTTTGCCCTGCTCCTGCAGAAGAGCCCATTGCCAGCGAAATAATGGCAATAGGGAACACGAACGACAGGTAACCGCCTGTTCCAAACGCTTCCATTGAGCCGATTCCGCCAATTCCCGCATTATAAACCAACAGGAAAAACAGGCTCATTCCAAATCCCGTCAACGGAGCCGATGGTTGTTTTATCAGTTTTATGATTCCTCTGTTAATCAGTAAAATATTTGCTGTATTCATACTGTTTTAGTTTTTTGAAAAATCGGTGTTGTTAAATGTTTTAATGTATTGCAGGTAGCTGTCTTCGAGCGATATACCGGCATCGGAACCGACCATTTTTTTGAACCCGGCGATTGACCCCGAATAATGAATTCTTCCGGCGACAATAAGTGCCATTTCGCTCGCGTGCCGGTCGGCTTCGTCGAGATACTGAGTGGTAAGAAACACGGTAACTCCTTCCGTTTTGTTGATGCCGGAAATGATTTTCCAGTAGTTTGCCCTTGCTTCCGGGTCCATTCCCACTGTCGGCTCGTCGAGAAACAAAATTTGGGGATGATGCACAAGTGCCAGTGCACAATGCAGTTTGCGTTTATTTCCGCCGGAGAGTGTGCCTGCTTTTTTGTCCCTTTCTTTTTCGAGGCGAAAAAGTTCGATTAATTCGTTTGCCCGCTCGATGGCTTCCTGTTTCGTCAAACCGAACAACCGTCCCTGAAATACAAGCAGGTTCTCCGCTTTTTCGCTTGGGTCAAGTTCGTTGTCCTGTGAAGCAACGCCAATCGTTTTCTGAATTCCGGCACGGTTTTGTTCGGGATCTAATCCGGCAATGGAAAAGCTGCCCGAATCCTTGAGAATCAATGTGGTAATTATTTTAACCAATGTCGATTTCCCCGCCCCGTTGGGTCCTAACAGAGTGAAGAACTGCCCTTTGTCAATCCCGAGACTTACCCCTTTCAGGGCTTCGGTACCACCGGGGTATTTTTTGAAAAGTTCGTGAATTTGAATTTCTGCCGTCATAATTTCTGATTGTTCAAACTATGCGGCAAAATTAATCCTGCACAAAGGGACATAATTGTATAAAACAGACAAAAAGGAGATGTCGGGAATTAATCAAAACCTTTTTGCTGACCGAAGCAAAGGAATGATAAAGCAGTTAAATCTGTTTCACAATGCCCCTTCCCCGTTGATGCTTTCTGTTATAAAATGATAAAATTCCGCATTGAGTTTGCAGGAATCCGCCAAAACCTGATCCAAATCTTTAGCGAAAAATCCCTGTTCGATTCTTTTCGTACAGCTTACCGCAATGTTCTTTTTTTGATACCAGGGCTGAAATTCTTCAGGAAGCCCGTTGGCAATAGGTTTCCTGTAATTTTCCCCGACTAACCTGAAGCAGTCCTGATTGCCATAAGCCTCGATTATTTTTTTGAAACGTTCGGGAAAGCATTCGATATGCTCTCTTATGCGCCCCATATTTTCAGGAGTTGCCGCATAAAATCCCATCCCGTACTGGTATTCCTCGGGCGTAAAATAGAAGTAAAACTCGGGAACATTTCCCCACTGCTTTTTCGGGCGTTTGAACGTTAGCCACTGGTCGGTGCGAAACGGTGACTTATCGTTCGAGAAACGTGTATCCCTGTATATTTTCGAGACCGTTATGTTGATTTTCGGGGCGGTTTCAATTACCGGGTCAATGCTATTAATCACTGTCCCCAGGTCTGCCGAAAGCTGTTTTAACGGTTCCAGCAGATGTGTTTCGTATATGTTCCGGTTGTTTTCGAACCATTCCTTGTTATTGTTCGCAGCCAAATTTTTAAGAAATTCGATGGCTGTCTTTGTAAATCCTGTAAAAGCCATATTTTATTTTTTTTAGTTGATATTTCACATTAACAATACTCCGAACTATAGTCGAAATCGGGATACCGTGCCGTAAATTTTTTGGGCGTGAAGCCCGAAAAAGCTTTGAAATCGCGTATAAAATGTGCCTGGTCGAAATAGCCGTTATTATATGCCCGCTCGGTAAGACTGATATTTTTTCGGGTGCTGAAATCGAGCAGGACTTCCTGAAAATGTATCAGTTTAACAAATTGCTTGGTCGTTTTGCCAAGGTATTGCGAGAACTTCCGTTCGAGAGTTTTAGGCGTAACGCAAAGGATTTCGGAAAGTGACGCGGCATTAATCTGTCCTTTGCGGCTTTTGATGATGTCGATACCTTTTTGAAGCAGAATACTGTCATAGGCCGGTATTGCAGAAAACCGTTTCAGCAAGAAGGCTTCGATTATGGCAATCCGTTCGTTTAACGATTTGGAGAGATAGAGTTGTTCTTCGATTTGCCGGACTTCGGCGTGAAATACATCGGAAAAATCAATGCTTTGGTTTTCAATCTCAGAAAGCGGAAAATTAAAAAACCGGCAGGCTCCGAGAGGATAAAATTTTATAAAAATGACTCCCGCTTCCCCGTTGGTCGAAACATCGACCGAAAAATTGCTTAGCCCGCATAAAACCGAGCGTGGCTGTTTTACCGTTACATCATCGGGGCGAACCTCCACAAACGGGTTCCGGTAGTGAAACATCAACTGGATATTTTCGGTAGGCACAACCCTTTCAACCACGTTACCGTCGTCTGTGCCCGACTCCATAAAGCAATAATGCCTGATGTAGTTCTTCAAAAATCCGGTGGGTTGTACTATCCTGAATTTCATATCATTTTACCGATTTCGCCTTCAATATTTACATCGCTGTCAACAACCATGATTATTTGTTCCCGGTATTTATCTGCTGAAACCTGATTATATATTTTCCTGAAATACCTGCAATTCGCCTTTCTCAAATTTTTCTATCAATTCTCCTGAAATACTGAGATTGTTGGGATGATTCGGTAAATTTCCCCGGGAAAACCATGCCGCATCCACAATTTCATTGTTGTCGATGCAGATTGACTGGTGTTCATCGGCTTCTGCCACAAAACCTACCATCATAGACCCCGATAATGGCCATGGCTGACTGGTATAATAACGGATATTCTTTATTTCTAACCCGACTTCTTCTTTTACCTCCCGTTTTACAGTCTCTTCCAATGTTTCCCCAACGTCTACGTATCCGGCAATCAGGGCATACCAGCCCTCCGGAAAATTTGCATTACGGGCGAGTAAAAGTTTATCATTACAGGTGATGGCAACAATAATAGCCGGCGAAATTTTAGGGAAATAAAGAGCTCCGCATTCAGGACATTGCATCGCCCTTTCATCAATTTTATGCTGCATCCGGGCTCCGCATTTTCCACAAAAACGATGTTCAGAATACCAATTCCAAAGATGCAAACCTACAATACTGCCCCACGCAATATCCTGCTGTTTGATTGTGCGGAAAAAACCAATATCCCTGTAATCCAAACTTTTATTATTGATTCCTAATTCTCCGTTTACAAGGAAACAGGCCTTCTCATCAAGTGTAAATAAAAAGAATGCTTCTGCTTTTATTTCAGAAAAATCTTTTTTCCTTGGAATTTGCAATTGATCACCATCGGTTTTCAGCAACAGTGAATTACCCTTAAAATGAAGGACAAAATCGTTTTCTTCCAACTGTTTACCAGGTTGATAATGATTATTAAAACGATGAGGAAATATGTCGCTTATCATAAATGCTGTTGTTTAATGGTTATGCCGATACCCCTTTGGTCGTTTTATTTTTGTTCATCCAAAATTTTCTGCAACGTTTCTACATATTTCCCCACGTGATAACCATCCACCAGCGCATGGTGAACCTGCACTGAAAACGGGAGGAGCGTTTTGCCATTCTGCCCGAAATATTTGCCCCACGAAATACGCGGTACCGAATCGTTGCGATTGATGGAAATGGTATGCGAAATGTGCGTGAACGAAATCCACGGAATACTGGTAATGTACAACAAATCGTCGCGATCTTCGAAACCGGTCATATCGAAAGCTTTACTCTGGTTTTCATTTTTTTCTTTCGCTTTTTTGCAAAACGTTTCAATGTCACTGTCCAGTTCAAGTGTGACGAATTTGAAGAGGTCGTCGTTTTTGTTCATATCGGTAAAAGAAGGATGAACATTGTCGTGCAGCACCACTTTGCCATTCCGTATTCTGTAGCGGAAATTTTCCACATGGTTTGCCGCTTCCGTTGCCGCAAATATCATCGAATAATAAAACGACAACCCGTTTTCCTTTGTAAATTTCAGAAAATGGGTCACATCCACATTCATACAAAGGTTGTACTGCGGATAATCCATCCGATAGAAAAAGTTAAAATGCTCTTTCCTATTCCAATTGTTTATATTTATTTCTTTCATTTTGCAAAGTTAATCATGAAAAACTTTTTTGACTTAAATTAATGCTTTCTTTGGAACTTCGGAGAATGATGACAGTTTCTTCAATTGAATACAACAATGTTACACAAACGATGATAATAATGATGAATGGAATCCAACCTCGCATCCCAGGCCTTTCCGCTTTTAGTTTGCGGACAAGGTAACCGTCCAAAAACATCAATTATTCCCACAACCAGATAAAACATGATAAATGCAAGCGGATTAAAAAAAAGCAATAAGAGAGACAGAAAATTCTGCTTACCGACAAGATGTTGGGGATACTCTTTTTATTCATTCAATTCATCAATTTCCAAAAAATTTTGAATTTTTTAGTCCGAAGGATAATGATACAACACACATTTTTTCTCGAAATCTTCGGGATTGCTGAAGTCGTGGTAAAACGAATAATCACCTGCTTCGATAAAGGGACTTTTTAGATAAACAATGGTTTTGTCGTCTTTACACGGGTATAATAATGTTTTATTTGATAGAATGTAGTCAGAAGACAATGCTTCTGACTACAAATAATATTCACTAAAATTTAATTTTTTCCAGCGGAATAATCTTCATCAAACACACGTCATCGCCTGCTTTGATGCTTTTGAGCAGCTCCGCTTCAACTTCGCAACCAAATGCTTTTTTGAAAAGCACTTTGCTGTAGCCTGCCGTGCACTGACACCAGATTTTCGTCGGAAGTTTTTCAACTTCAGCAAGCATCGGGCAGGGACAAAACGGAAACATCAGGTAAAGTTCGCCGTCTTTGTACAATAAACCGGCTGCCTTGGCTTTGTCATGGTTGGCAAATTCTTCCAATTTGGCGGATGTTGACATAAGCTCTTTTACCAAAGCAGGTTTCTCGTCCATTCCGTAGCCGCATTGACAGTTCATCCTTATTTTTTCACGGTCGGAGCATCAAATTTGCTTTCCAATCGTTTCATTGTATTTTCTACCCAAAACGGATTATTTTCCGAAGGATGATTGACGATTTAAACAGTTGCCCCATAAATCGGGATGACATTTTTTTAAATTAAGATAAAACGAAACCTTTTCAGAAAAAAATTCTTGAAAAACAGAGCATCACCTGTGGCTTCCTGAGATTGACTATTTTGTAATTATCAATTTAAGAGTAGTGTTTAAGATATAATCGGTTATGATTCGAAAGCAAAGATAGTGAAAACATTTTGTTCCTTTTCGTTAATAATCGGGAAACAGATTTCTATTTTTTGTTAATGAGGCTTTCCAAAAGTTCTGTGCTACTCTGTAGTAAAAATACAAATAGCTAAATCACAGAGTTATACAAAGTTTTTCGCAGAGTTACACAGGGTTAAAAATATTATTCCCCTTTTGGGACAGCCTCTTTAATTGAATTGATTAATAACTTATAACGGTTTTACCGGAATGCAGATATCCAGCACAAACTTGTGTTCAGGATGGTTTTCGGGGTCGCAGTAGTAAAACTCATACGGGTTGTCTTCGCCGGGTTCGTAACCGCTTTCGGTAAACCAAACGCACATGGTGTTCCAAGCTTCTTCAAATTGGGTAACATCAATTTCGAAATGACCAACGGCAAACTTTCCTGCCGGAATAATCATTTTACCGATTTCGCCTTCAACCTTTACATCGCTGTCAACAATCAGACAAGCACTTTGTCGCACTTTTCCGATTTCGGTGACTGACGGATCGTCGTGATAAACCGTAACGGTATGCGAATCGGGTTTAATCAAACCACGAGGTCCGGCAAATTTAAACAGCTTTTCGTACACTTTGCCAATTCCGTTGAAATCGCCTGTGTGGCGACAATAAATTGCCTGCATTTCAGGCATTTCCTTTACAATAACGTTTGTTTCCATGATAATTAATTGTTTTAAATTGATAACACAAAGTTCGTTATTGAGAGGTACGTAGATTTGACTTTTCTTGCTTAGCGGTTGACCGTTCTTGCTGTAATAAATGCCGTTTTTCACGACCAGGGGCTGCTCTATTTTACGGAATTCGGTGGCACTCATACTGAAATGCTTTTTAAACGTGCGGGCAAACAAGGCCATGCTGCTGAACCCGCAATCGAAAGCAATGTCAGAAATGGTTTTGCTTCGGTTGTCTTTGAGTTGCTGAGCCGCTTTTTCGGTACGGATGCGCAAAAAGAAATCGGCAGGCGTTTCGCCAACCAACGCAGCAAAAATCCGATGAAAATGGTATGGCGAAAAATGGGCAATATCGGCTAAGCCGGCAAGGGTTACCTGCTCGCTGTAATGCTCATAAACGTATTCCATCACCCTGTTGATGCGGGCAATGTATTCGGCTCGACTGGTTTCCTGTATGCTCATAATGTATTGATAATTTGAAGGCTGCAAAGTTAACAACTTTGCTTTTACAGGATTGACTAATCTTGCTTTTTGAAATGACTAAAACTGTTTTCAGAGACCCGCTATGATTAAATGAAATCATCTCAATCCGAGCAGGTTGTCTTTTGCCTTAGGTACATTTTGAAGTAATACCGTCATATTCCAACCTGTCGGGACTTCCTGAACATCTTTCAAAATTTCGGCATTGTTTTGGGATAAAAAATCCCGATATTCATGTATGGAATCCACTAAAAATGTGGCATTTGTTTTTCTGAAAGACGTTAATGATTCATCTGTTCCGGCAATAATAAGCAAAACTTTAACGCTGGCAATTTCCAGCCCGACCTGTTTATACTCAAAACGACTTGCACATTTTTCGTTGGTCAGTTTCTCATAAAACTTAATTGCTGCGTCTATATTATTAACATAGATCCGAGTTAATATCTGTTTGATAATCATGTTGTTTTAATTCATTTTTTGATTTCTTGTTTTTTGTCTGAACTGTTTGAACGAAATATCTTAAATATTGTGATTTTTTCTGCCATTCTTAACAACTTTTCTAAAATTATCTTTGCCATTTGTTAAATCAGCATTATCTGCATATATCATTGAGGATCATTCTTCCACAACTTGTTTCAATGCTTCCACCGGCGCGAATGTGCGTTTCGAAGTAATATCTCCAAGTCGCGGTTCTTCCCCTCGTAAATTCGTTTCAGAAAAATATGCATTTCTTCGCCTATTTCAATCAAATGACCATCAGGGGCGTGAAAACGGATGATGAGCTCTCTCATCGGCATTGATTTCGTGCAAAATCTGACCTTGTTTCCCTTATTTCTGAAGTTTTTCAGTAATCCGTTTTTCCATTTCGGGAACCGGAACCGGGTCTGTTTCAAATGTAATCGTGGTATTAATTGTAAATCTCTGCAATTGCTTTTGCATCGCCGGTTTTTGCCTGTCGAGAATTTTATTGATGGTATCTTTAGCATCCCGTTTATTTTTGAAGTCGTAAACAGAATACTGTTCCTCCGAAAACAAACACGATATTTAATGAATGCTTACGGTTAAACCGATATTTTAGCCCTCTTAGAAGATTTTTAGCGTTGAAAAAAGCAATGAATCATTTGCCAATTAGAACAAACGTACTATATTTGCGGCCATAATTTTTGAGTGACGAGCAGACGTGTAAAAATCAGCAACAGATATTGTCAGCCAAAGAAGCGTTACTAAATCGTTACAGAAAAAAAGTTGATTTGTATTATTGACTGATTATTACGGAATAAGAGGAGACAAGTTCGAATTTCTCTCTTTTCGTAGTTGATATTTTTCGGGATGTAGCGCAGTCCGGTTAGCGCACCTGCTTTGGGAGCAGGGGGTCCCAGGTTCGAATCCTGGTATCCCGACAACAATGAAAAGCCTTGTAAATCAGCACAAAAGCTGAATTTTACAAGGCTTTTTTCATGCCTAAAAATTGTTTATTTATTCCATTTTTCACACAAAATCATACTATTTTTCCTTGTTATAACCTATTTTTGTCTCAAATAAATCTCAAAAAATGGCTGTCGTAAAGATTATACTCGACACTCGCGTGCAAAGAAAAGATGGAACCTACCCGGTAAAATTAACCCTGTCTTTTCACAGAACATCATATCAGGGATTAGGTTTTTCTGTAAAAAAAGAGCAGTGGGATGACGGACATGTTTGTAATCATCCACTCGCATTAGTTCATAACCGATTTATAAATGACCGGTTGTTGGTAGCACAAATAAAACTCAATGAATTGGCAAAATCCGGGAAACTTCCATCAATGACACATGCAGAGGTTCGGGATGTCATATTCTCGGAAAAAGAACAACCTGAAGAGAAAGAAGAAAAAGAAGAGAAACAGGAATACACAATAATTGATCATTTCAAAAAGTATATTTCCATGTTAGAAAAGGACAAGACTAAAGAAGTATACTATTCAACGCTAAAAAAAATTGAGATTTTTACTGCCGGGACAAAATACGGAGTAAAATTTGAAGATATAAATTATACATGGCTTCAGGATTTCGATAAATTCCTTGAAAAGACATGCAGAATAAATACCAGGGCAATCCATTTCCGGAATATACGGTCCATATTCAATAATGCCATAAACTGCGAAATAATCCCTCTTAATCTTTATCCTTTCAGAAAATTTAAAATAAAAAAGGAGGCCACGGCAAAACGTTCTATGAATGCAGAACAGTTAAGGAGCCTCAGAGACTACCCGGTAGAGCCATATCAGGAAAAATACAGAGACCTGTTTATGCTTACCTTTTACCTGATCGGAATAAATGCTGTTGACCTGTTTCACCTGAAAGAAATAAGAAACGAACGTATCGAATACCGGCGGTCCAAGACAGGAACATTATACTCCGTAAAAGTATATCCGGAAGCTATGGAAATAATCAAAAAATACAGAGGCAAAAAATACCTTCTTGACATACTGGACAATTATTACAACTACATGGACTTCGTAAGAAGATGGAATAATCAACTTAAAAGAATAGGCCCATTTCACAGAGAAGGACAAGGAGGAAAGAAAATAATTACACCATTGTTCCCAAATATATCTACATACTGGGCCCGGCATACCTGGGCAACAATAGCCTGGAGCCTTCTTATCCCCAAAGACATTATATCAGCAGCTCTCGGACATAAAATAGGATCTGAAGTAACTTCAATCTATATCGATTTTAACCAAGACCTGGTTGATGAAGCTAACCGGAAAGTTATTGATTTCGTAAACGGGATGTCACAACGTTAAATCATGTTGTTATTTCGGAGCCATCTCTTCCCCGGCGGAGTAAGACACCAGATTAAAAAGATTGCGCAAGAAACGCCTATAATAAGAAAACCAATGATTGCTCCCATTATTTGTTCTCCTTTCTTTTGTTAGTTAATATCAAACCCGCTATTAAAGCCAAGGCCGCCGAAACAAATCCCAAACCATAAATGAACCACTTATTATCTTGCATATCCTTAAATAAGGATGCAACTACAACCCCGGTAAAGATATACTTTGATACATCAAGTAAGTAGTTTCCTAATTTTTCTTTCCACATAGATGACAAATTTAGTGTCAATATTTCAGATTCTCAATAGATTTTCATTCTTCTTTGAACAGTTCGAGCAAATCTTTATTAGTTACCGGTTTTGCATATTCCTGCGATTTCGGACAATCAGTCGTTTTCAACAAAAAAGGTGTCCGTTTTGCGCAGGATTTTGCACCTGTTACCGAAATCCATTGTTTACCTCTAAATCCCGGTAGGTTTCAGCTTACTTCGGTGTATTCAGAATCAATCATCGAGTATTCGATTGAATCGAATAAAAAATCAAAAAAAGGATTGACTTTCTTGTCTGCCTTTCGTACCTTCTTCTCACTAAAAACGAGGTACGCAAAATGTGTGACGCCCCGGAATATCAGATAATAAAGTTACACATAACACTCTTATAGTAGAGATATAAGATAATTCTTGGTTGACAGAAAACAGAGTTACCACCAATATTAAGAAAGTTGCTGCATCTACATAAATTTAGACTTAAAGATTAGGAATTATACCTAAAGTGTGTATTTTTACGAAATATTTACAGTAATTAAAATATACGGATATGATTCTTGAATTTTCAATAAAAAACTACCGCTCAATCCATGAGAAACAATTATTCTCAATGAAGGCTAGTGGAGTAAGAAGTAAATCAAAAAATACATTCAAGGTCGATTTAGCCAATGGTTCTTCTTTGAAATTGACTAAGACTGTAGGTATTTATGGTGCAAATGCTTCCGGTAAATCAAATATTATTAGAGCTCTTTTTGAACTACAAAGATTTATTGTAAACTCTTCTGGCGTTGATATTGATAGCCCGATACCAACTTATGACCCTTTTTTATTTAATACAGATTCTATTGATAAGGCTACAGAGTTTGAAATTATTTTCGTGACGAAATCTAAGAATAAATTTCACTATAAATTAGTAGTAGAAAAGGAAGAAATCAAGGAAGAATCTTTGTATCATTTCCCCAATAAAAAATCCCAAGTAATTTTTAATAGAGGTACAGAAAAAAAGGAAGAAGATAATAATATTCATGTTGTTAAATTGGGAAAGAATTTCAATTATAAACGATATGAGGTTTTCAAAAAACTTCCTCTAATTTCAATCTTTGGGAAAGCTGATAATTACCACACAACTATTTCTCCAGTATATTCATATTTTAATGAATTGGAAATATGGAATGTGACTGAAAGTAGCTGGGTTAGGCGATTAGGGGATAAAATAAAAATTGATATGCAAAAGGTGGAGAACAAACCTCTAGTTAGTCAAATAGAAAAACTAATTTTTGAAGCTGACACTCAAATTCAATCATTAATAATTGATTCTGAAAAACCATTAGAAGAAAGCGAAACAGTATCTATAGATAATAATCGTTCTTTTAAAAGACTAAAAAAGAATGAAATTCTATTTGGAGAACACAATGTTTATAAGTCAGAAAAAAAAGTTTCAACCCATGCCCTTCCTTTTTCAGATGAATCATTTGGCACCAACAAACTATTTGCTCTTGGCGGTTTGATAGTTGAGATATTGAATAAAGGAGGTGTAATATTTTTTGACGAATTAGACAGTAGTTTGCATCCTATTTTGACTAGATTATTATTAAATTATTTCCAAAGCAATCACTGCAATAACTCTCAATTAATTTTTACCACACATGAAACCTACATACTAAATAAAGATTTTCGTTCAGACCAGATATGGTTTGCTCAAAAAAACCAACTTGGTGAGACTGAATTATTTTCTGCCCAAGATTTCGAGGGAGTCAGAGAAGATATTCCATTTGAAAAATGGTATTTAGGTGGAAAATTTGGAGCAATTCCTTATGTTAAAAATGCAAAATAATTACTTGTATTTATGGCAAAAAGGAAATTCAATAGATGTATACTTATAGTTTGTGAAGGTACTAAAACGGAGCATGATTATTTTGAATATATAGCTTCTCATGTTTCATATCCTAAAGGAATTTGGGATAATGTAGTTGTTTGTGATAACAAAACTATACCAAATGATTTTCCTATTCCAGAACCGACTGAATTAGGTACACGTAAAAAAAGAAACTTTGTAAACCCTAATAAACATAAAATTAGTGAACGGAATATTTTAAAAGAACTTTGTGTTTATTTATACGGAGAAGAAATTGGTATTGAGGAATATGAAAATATAAAAGCTGTCCCATTACGTTATGTAGCACAAGCTCAGTTGATAGAAGAAGAACAACAAATGTATGAGGAATTATGGGCGGTTTTTGACATGGATGGTCATTCTCATCATAAACAAGCATATGAGAGAGCAGAAAAAGAGGTTAATGGCAAAAAAGTTCAGATAGGCTTTACAAGTCGTTCCTTTGAACATTGGATTTTATTGCATTTCGAAAAAAATAAAACTCAATTTACTTCTAGCGAATGTAAAAATGAGCAAAAAAAATCTCTAGAATGTAATTCTGAGCAAGGCTGCAAAGGAACAATATGTTTAGCAGGATATCTAAGAACTTTTACTCCACTCAAAAATTACGAAAAGAGTAATAGTGTTGAGAATCTTGATACTATGATGAAATTATTATTGAATCCTAAATATTTAAATTCTGCCTTTGAGAATGCTGATTGGCTTAGAAAGGAAATACAGAATGATGAAAACTTAAAGGATAAAGATTGTTATGAATTGAATCCTTATACCGATGTTGATATTCTGGTTAAGAAACTGATGGAATAAAATACTGGTGGTAATAAATAGGAACTCTAGCGGCACGCAGTGCCCAGCAGGAGTTCCCGGTTGAACTACATTCCGGTCAGATATCTATGGACTTATCAGGGAGTCGGATGTTTCAGGGAAGTTGTTTTTCGGACTTTACCGTAAGCATATGGTAAACCTCGTGTTGTTTATACGGAAAAAGTATCCTACTATCAAAGTTTCTCTAAAATATTCAGAGAACTTTGATAGGTTTAAGAGACGGTACTGGTGGAATTCCGGTTTTGCAGT